>Ga0315336_1000190_pt1 | contig 244540 bp, 204 predicted proteins | sample ASW5metaG_FD_204512 | JGI IMG/M metagenome (GOLD analysis project Ga0315336, IMG submission 204512) | Ammonia-oxidizing marine archaeal communities from Monterey Bay, California, United States - ASW #5 | ecosystem: Environmental > Aquatic > Marine > Intertidal zone | place: USA: California... | reverse complement strand
CTGCGGAAATGAAGATTGCAGCTGGGGCCCCAGCTAGGATTTGGCGTGCAAGGGTGCCAGAGCTGGCAAAAATAGGAACAACATCTATTCTTGCCAGCTGGCTATATGAATCTACAATCGTCTCGACGGCGGTCGTCGTGCTCGATGCAGCAAGCACGTAAACTGGTTCGGCTGTAACACCGTTTTTCGCTATAAGAAGCCAGACGGCGAATAGCCTTAATAGTTGATAGAGTATGCGCATCTGTTGATTTGATACCTTGTTATTTTAGATGCCTGCTATTAACAGCAGTGTCAATCCTTGAGGAGATTAGAATATTGTTCCATTTTTCTTGCAAAGACAGCAGTCATTGGTGCGGTGGACAGGCTTTATACAGGTCTGTATGTTGCATAAAATCCGATAGCGAAAGTGGACCTGGAGACTTTATATGACAACCGTATGGAGTGACCAACACATTACCAGACTAAGAAAATTGTGGGGTGATGGGCATACAACTGGTGAGATAGGTAAGAAGCTCGGCGTGTCAAAAAATGCGGTTGTGGGAAAAGCGCATAGACTAGGTCTTAAAGGTAGGCCATCACCGATAAAACGGACACCAAAACTGGAGCAAGAGCAGGAAGCGCGGATCTACACTATCACTGACCTTTCGTCCAGTACCTGCAGGTGGCCGATTGGTGATCCCAAAGAATCAAATTTTAGGTTTTGTGGTGCAACGGTGTTCCAAGGAAAACCCTATTGTGCAGAACACTGTGCTTTAGCCTATGTTGGTTCTGGTAAGAATCGCAGTGAAGGTGCAGCGTCGTGATGTCTCGGCATTGCTGAAGATAGAGCTACGAGACGAATCGCTTTCATCAAAATATTGTGGCTTAAGGGTTGGGATAGCACCATCCTAAAGTTTCATATTACAAGGTGTGGTGGTTGCCTCCCTGAAAGAGTTGCATCAAGATTGTCTATAGCTAGCATTCCCATAGCGACCCGCGTTTCATAGGTGGAGCTCCCAAGATGGGGCAGCAAGAACGCATTTTCCAGTTCTAAATAGCGTGGATCTAATGCTGGCTCGCCCTGGTAGACATCAAGACCAGCCGCAGCTAATTTTTCTGACTTCAAAGCAGCTATTAAAGCATTATCCTCGATAAGGCCGCCGCGCGCACTGTTTATTACAACTGCTCCGTCTGGCAATAACGCGATGCGTTCTTTGTTTAAGAAACCCTGCGTTTTTTCTGTCAGTGGGGCGTGTAATGACAAAACCTCACAATGAGGGAGCATAGCCTCGGCGCTACTAAAATATTGTGCATCGAGATCTCTGTTTGTATTGATTGGTCTCCGGTTGTGGTAAGCAATTGACATCCCGAAGGATTTTGCTCTTTTAGCTACCGCTGTTCCTATGCGTCCCATACCAAGGATTCCAATTGTTTTTCCTGTGAGTTGGCTTCCCAATAGCTGGGTTGGTCGCCATCCTGTCCACCCCCCGGAGCGAATTAAGCGTTCACCTTCCGACGCCCTTCGGCTGGCACCTAGGAGCAGTAGCATGGCTATTTCAGCGGTAGCATCGGTTAAAACGCCAGGTGTGTTTGTAACGGTGATATTCCGATCTTTTGCGGCATTAATATTAATGTGTTCGAAACCAACTGAAAAACACGAGATTATTTTGATAGATGGTGGCAGTTTATTAATGGTTAGAGCCGATATTTCTTCGGCAGGTGTAACAATTATTCCTACTGCACCATCTGCAAGCTTAATAATCTGTTCGCTTGTTAGGTTCTCAGAATCATTTCCCCATCGGATCTCATAGGAGTTTTCCAAGCGCTCTTCGCAAGGCGCTGGTAAGCGCCGTGTTACCGCGACAATTAAACGGTCTGACATAAGCATTTCCTCCTCAGGACATCACGAGGTCTGTTGTCGTGACAGTAGCAGCTCCACATATTTAACCGGCCGCTTTTCAACAGTAGTTATGCAAAAAATTCTATATCGGCCGGCAACCGACTTAGTTGTGTTGCAAGATAACCCCTTATCAAATATCAAGCAGTTACTAGATCAAATTTTTAGTATTTTTATTGTAGTTAATGGGCATATTTGAACCAATGAATGCTGACATGGCTATGTGAACCATTAAGATGCGAAAAGGTACTGATCTCTTATTATCGGATTTTAGCGCTGATGGAAGATATTTACAGTAGGTAGCGGAGGTTCTAAAACATCAGTACAATTTAGGTAGAGTGCAGCAGGTTACTTTGAACTCTCAATTAGGTTACACATGGCCGTATCTTCGGTCCTTATTTATTGCTCCAAGATGGGTGTGGTGATGACGCTTGCCGTAAAATTTTGGGGTGTAAGAGGTAGCATAGCTTGTCCGTCCCCAGAACACATGGTGTACGGCGGCAACACTAGTTGTCTTGAAGTTTTTGCCGGTGGCCAACGGCTCATTCTGGATGCGGGTACGGGCATAAGGAACTTGGGGTTTGAGTTTGTTCGAGATGGCGTTAAGCGAGGGTCCTTATTGTTAACCCACTCTCATTGGGATCACATTAACGGGTTTTTATTTTTCACTCCTGCTTACATGGCAAACAGCCAATTCACTGTCTACGCTGGACATCTGTCTGGTGATCTAGGGATTGAGAACGTATTAGCTAATCAAATGGCTAATCCTACATTCCCGCTGCCGCTGGATGCTTTACAGGCGGATATGAAGTTTGTGGATTTTGACGCTGGTCAAGATTTATCACTTTACCCCGGAGTAAAAATAAAGACGGCCCCGCTAAACCATCCGAATGGTGCGACTGGTTACCGAATTGAAAGCGATGGGAAAAGTTTGGCCTACGTCACTGATACTGAGCATGTTGTTGGTAGTCCTGACGAAAATATTCTAGGGCTTATAGATGGTGCAGACTTGGTAGTTTACGATAGCACTTATACCGATGAGGAATTCCCGAAGAAGGTCGGATGGGGGCATTCAACTTGGGAAGAAGGTGTGCGTTTGTGTAAGCATGCAAATGTAAAGCAAATGGCCATCTTCCATCATGACCCGGAGCACACTGACGATTTTATGTGCGATCTCGAAGCTACTGCTCGCGATATTTGGTCCGGCACTATAGTTGCGCGTGAGCAAATGATATTAACACCCGGCAAGTAAGGCGGAATCCCTTTCGCTATTTGATCGCTTATGTATGGTGTTCTCAGCAGCCTATGTGACGATGTCTGGGTCAGCTATCTTTCACGAAATGATTCGTGCTTAAGCTTAAGTACGGGACGAATTAGATACTGCATCACAGATTTCGTGCCCGTATGAATGTCGATCGTAGATCCCATACCGGGTGCGATCATTAGTCCATCCTCTTTCTCGCCAAGCCATGGGGCCTTGGTACGTACAACCACTTTGAAATAAGGGGGAGCGTTATCAGGGATAGTTGAGTCGGGTGCAACGTTGATGACTTCGCCTTCTATACCGCCGTACCGCGCAAAATCATACGTATCAATCTTAACGGTTGCCAACTGTCCAGCACGAACAAAACCTCTATCCATTGGATCTAGCCTAGCCTCAATAACCAATTGTTCTTCCGAAGGGACTATATCCATGATGGATTCCCCAGACCTAACCACGCCACCAATTGTCGTGTAGCGCATATTCTTTACAATACCGTTTGTAGGACTACGGATGGTCGTGCGTGTTTGCTGTTCAGTAGCTGTAACTAACAATTCCAGATTTCTGGCAATATTGAGCTCAACTTCACCTAATTTTTCACGTGCCTCTCGGCTAAATCGCAGATCAAGTTCTTGGACCCTCTCTTGGGCTTCCGCAAGTGCTGCCGCCGCTCTTGGAACAGCTTCAGTTAGACTCGCAACTTCACCTTGCAAGGCTTCGACTTCGCTTTTTATCTGCAGGTGCTCCATTGGGGATTGTAGTTGATCCCGCATTAGATCGTCTGACATAGCGAGGCGCTCACGGGCTAAAGCAAGGCTTACCTTGGCCGCTGTTAAGCGGGCTTGAACCTCACGACCGTCTTGTCTTCGCTGTAAAACCTGACCCTTCAAGACGGCTCGAGTACTAATAAGCTCTTTTTGCCTCGCCTTATATGAGGCGGTCTCTGCGGATATTAATTGTGACCTTTGTTGAGATAGGTTGTCGGGAAGCAATAGAGCGCTTCGGTTTGCCTCGGCCTCTAACCGAGCTCTAGCGAGTCTTAAACCATCTAAACCGACTTGGAGTTCCTCGATATTAGTTACTGTTCCTGCTAAATCTAGTTGAACGAGGGGGGTGCCTTCGCGCACTGAATCACCTTCGTTCACATATATTTCATCTATAATTCCACCCTCTAAGTGCTGGATAGTTTTGATTCTACCTTGGGGCACCACTTCGCCCTGTGCAATAGCCACTTCATCTAGTTTCGCAAACATGGCCCATAGCAGAAAGAATCCCAGGAGTGCCATAACTGACCAGGCTACGGGACGCCAGCTAGCTACAGTATGGGTATTGAGGAGGTGGTCCAATTGATTCATGCTGGTTGTTCCCCTTTATTCTTTCTTCTTGTCTTGGACTGAGGTGGAATTCCGTTAGCGGATTTCGACTTTACGGACGCCTCCGGTAGATTTGGAGGGGGCCCTGAAAGCTTAGTTATCTTGACCGGCAGATCAGTAGCTTTCTTATGACTCTTCGAGTTCTGTGCGACTTTGACTTCAGTATTAGCATCCTGCGCAGAAAGCAGAGCCATAACTTTCTTTGTTGGACCCGAAGCGCGGATTTTTCCTGCTTCCATAATGACAAGATGTGTGCATGCCTGCAGAAGGATAGGGCTATGGGTGACTATTACAACAGGACGATTTATTGAGAGTTCAGTTAGGCTGTCTCTTAGTGCTTCTTCCGCTTGTTGATCGAGGCTTCCTGAGGGTTCATCCATTACCAATACGGATGGGTCGTGAACAACTGCGCGAGCGATGGCAATGCGTTGACGTGCACCACCGGACATTAAGCCACCGGCTTCACCAACGAGTGTCCCATATCCATCCGGCAGCTTGGCGATTAAGGTATGTGCCTGGGATATTCTTGCTGCGTGGACTATCTCTTCATCACTAGCGTGAGGCATACTTTGGGCAATGTTATCGCGAATCGTGCCATCAAATAAAACGCACTCTTGTGGGACATAGCCCATCCATCTAGAAAGGTCATGGCGAGAGGACTGAGCTAGGTCGGCACCATCAAGAAGGACCCGTCCGGATGTGGGGCTATAGAGTCCGAGTATAATCTTAAGAAGGGTTGTCTTTCCGGAAGCATTTGGACCCATAACCGCCGTTATTCCTGTTGGTGAGATATGTAATCTTATTCCGTTGATCACTGCCGGGTTAGCCTCTGCGTAACGAAACGTAACATCCTCTAAAGTGATTTTACCATTAGGGCGAGCTAGTGACACGTGACTGGTTTGGAGTTCTTCTTTCTCGCTGAACATACTTCCTAGTCGGTCAACGGATTGAAGAAAAGTAGCGTAAGCCCTCCAAGCACCGACAAGTTGATTTAATGGTCCAAGCAATCTGCCGCTTAACATATTTGCCGCTATTAATCCGCCTATGGTGAGCTCTTGATTCATAATTGCAACCGCACCCACCGTTGTCATAACAACTGTGGTAAACATTGTTAGACCATGGCCGGCATTCACAAAGCGGTCTGTTTGGGTCCCCCTTTCTATTGATTTGGTGATAGTTTCGGCCTGGCGCTCTTCCCATAACGGCCGCATATGCTCGGCCATATGTAACGCTTTAATAGTAGTTCGACCCATTATGAGCTCAGCTATGAAACCATCCCGGCTTATAGTTTTACTTTTTTCGGCTTCTGCAGCATCGGCTACAACATTTCCGGAGCGCCAAGCTAGAGCGAGGAATACTAGGAAGACCAAGACTAGTACCCAAGCAATAGGCATGGCGATTATGAAAACTACTCCTAAGAACATAATGGCGAAGGGTAGGTCAGCGGCCAAAATCGCGGTCGCACCTGAAAGGGTATTCCGGACGTTCTCTACATCCCTAAAAAGGAGTTGCCAATGCGAAGCAGGTTTGCTCTCAAGGGTGCGGAGGGGGACCGCCATCACTTTCTCGAATAGGCGGCGCCCAACCGATATATCTATTCGTAAAGCTACATTCTGTAAGATTTTTGCGCGGGTTTGGCGGAGTATGTAGTCGAACGCAATTACTACAATCATGCCAATTACAAGTCCTTGCAGAGTGCTCAGGCCGGAATGGAACACGACCCGGTCGTAAACTTGCAACACAAACACTGGTACTGCCACGGCGAGAAGATTAGCAAAGAAGGAAACCGTAAGAACTTCTTTGAAAATTGGACGTAATGGTTCCACAAACGGCCTCAGCCAGCCGCGTTTCGAAGATTGTTTCTGTGAATCCTTAGTGAGGCTCATAGCCTGAACCTAACCTTTCTTAGCTCTAGAAGGTAGTTTGTTAGATAGAGCAAGGACATAGCATACCCGTATTTCTGCTGTCCCCATAGGTCTCCTTTGGGTATGCTAAGACCGAAACACGGCCATTTTGAGTAGTTTGAAGTATGCCATGAAAGTGGCGGGACACGGGGGAACCGGTGCATAAAGACACCGTCCAAACACAAGACTCGACCTCACACGATGCACAGACACCGGGAGCTATAGTCTTTGGCTGGGTCAAACTAAAGCTGCAAAAATTTGTTGATTGGCTTGAACCGGCGCGTTTTAGAAGTGCTCGTTGGTGGGGGCATTGGTTCAATCGTTCCATATATCAATCTGGTCGTTTAGTTACACTTCTCTGTCTTGCAGGTCTCTTATGGGTGCGCATAGAAGATCCTGAATTGCTGCAGTTTGCTCGCGCCAAGACCTTTGATTTCTATCAGAAAATGAAGCCACGTGAATTTGTTTCTAACAGTCCTGTCGTGATAGTCGACTACGATGAGAAGAGTTTGGAAGAAATTGGGCAATGGCCTTGGCCAAGGACAGTGTTGGCGGATTTAATGGATCGTATGACTGCATTAGGTGTCGGCGTCATTTCCTTTGACGCTGTTTTTCCCGAACCGGACAGGTCCTCAATCAGTGAAATGAGCGAATCCATACCAGGGCTTACGGATGAAATGCGAGAAGCTCTCAAGAATATACCAAGTAATGACATCCAATTCGCAGATGCAATTAAGCGCAGTGGTCGCGTTGTTACCGGTCACACACCAATAACTCAGCAAAGAAAGGACCAAGGTTTAGAAATTGCCCCCGCTTTTCTTCTTCGTGGTAAAAACGACCCGAAAGAACATACAGAACGGCATATAGCGCTCTTGCGCAATTTAGCTGTTCTAGATAGGGCGGCTGCCGGGCGAGGAGTTTTTAGCGCTGCCGCAGATCGACGTGATGGAATAGTGCGGCGTGTTGCGATGATCATTTCCGCGCAGGATAAACTATTCCCCTCACTAACTCTTGAGACATTGCGCGTAGCCTACGGCGCCTCAACCATATTTGTTCAAACAGCAGACTATGGAATTGAACGGCTGGCCCTCCAGGTACGTAAACCAAGAAGAAATATTATTATCCCTACAGATAATCAGGCCCGGATTTGGGTCTACTATACCCCGCATGAAAAATACAAAGTCAACTATGTATCGGCTTCTGATGTTCTTACTGGGCGAATTGATCCGGCTCGAATTGCTGGAAAGATCGCCCTTATTGGAAGTTCCGCTCAGGGTCTATTCGATGTGCGTGCGTCTCCTCTGGATGCTGTGCTGCCTGGCGTGGAAATCCATGCCAACATTCTCGAAAACATAATTTTTGCGGCTCAACTAAAGCGTCCCCTAATTAGCCAAACGTATGAGGTTTTGGCAGCAATTGGTGTTGGTATTTTTATGATTATAGTTACGCCGCTGTTTGGTGCGCGTGTGTCAACGTTGGTATTCCTGCTAATCGCAGGCAGCCTGGGGTGGTGGTCATGGTGGTCCTTCGATGTGAAGTTGGAGCTGTATGATCCGGTTTTTCCAGTTCTGGTAGCGCTGCTGTTTTATATCTTTCTCTCGTATGCTGGGTACGTGCGAGAAGAGGTGCAGCGAAAACAGGTACGCTCGGCCTTTCGTCAATATCTTTCGCCAGACCTTGTCAATCAACTGGCAGAGCACCCGGAGCAACTTATACTAGGCGGTGAAATGCGTGAAATGACATTTATGTTTTCAGATGTCCGGGGGTTCACGTCTATTTCGGAGCTGTTCGATGCGGAAGGGTTGACGCGGTTAATTAACCGATTTCTGACTCCAATGACTAATCTAGTAATGGCAAAGGGGGGCACAATCGATAAATACATGGGCGATTGCATAATGGCTTTTTGGAATGCTCCTCTCGCACATGATGACCATGCACGTGATGCGTGTAGTTCAGCGCTTGAGATGATACCAACATTAAAGAACTTGAATGAAGAGCTTGAAAAAGAGGCAAAAGAAGAAGACAGGGAACACCGCCCATTAAATATTGGTATAGGTCTTAACTCGGGGGAAGCTTGCGTCGGAAACATGGGCTCCGACCAGCGCTTTGATTATTCTGTTTTAGGCGATAGCGTAAACTTGGCATCCCGGCTTGAAGGACAATCAAAGACGTATGGGGTAACTATAGTAATGGGCGAGCAGACCCAGCAACAGGCTGCTGACTATGCTATCCTGGAATTGGATTTAATTCAGGTGAAGGGCAAGACTGAATCAGTGCGCATATTTACCTTAGTCGGTGAACCCGATTTGGCGTTAGAGAACGATTTCCTGGAGCTGAAGTTGACCCATAAGACTATGCTTGATTCTTACCGCGCCCAGAATTGGGCAGAAGCAAGCAAACTTATAAGTGCGGCTCGTCAGAAAATCGGTGGTGGAAGAGGACTCCTGCACGAAATGCAAAATCTTTACGATCTATATCAGGACCGAATTGCACATTACCAAAACAACCCGCCCCCTGCGGATTGGGATGGCACGTTTGTGGCAACTTCTAAGTAACGGGTTATGGCAATGACGGTCGGATCTCACGGCTGTGCGGAGGTTGAGTCGATTGTAAGTCGCCCCATAGCCAGAAGTACTTGATAGGCAAAAAGACGAGCATCGAATAGCGCCGATGTGTAATTGATCTGCGCGTTGAACACTTCATTTTCGGAATCAAGAACGTTGATAGCTGTTTCTCTGCCCGATTCCCTCAGACGTTTGCGGCTTTCAAATACTTCGGACGCGATATTAACGGCATTTTCCAACAAACCAACTCGTTCTTCGGCAGTTAATAGTGCTTGCCAAGCAAGGCGGGTCTGCTCCTCTACCTTGCGGCTAGTCTGCAAATAATCACTGCGGCGGGCCTGCAAGTCGAATGCAGCCTGTCCGGTTCTGTAACGTGTGTTAAGACCATTGAACAGATTCCAATTTGCTCGCACTTTTAGTGCCCAGTCCCGCCGTATTCCGGGAACTCCGTTGAAGTCGTCTTCATACCCGCCCTCGAACACTAAATCGACATTCGGATAATATTCTGACTCAATGGACTCACGGTTCTGCATGGCAAGGTCAATTTGCTTGTTGGTTGTCCTCAACGTAGGATTTTCACTGAGGGCGATGCCAACGGCGGTATCTAACGTCTCTGGCAACAGACTTCTAGGCGGTTCGGGTATTAACATCGTTTCCATAGAAGGCATTTTTGCAAATACTTGAAAATAACGAGTTTGGGAATCTCGTAATGCTCCAGAAACGAAAACAAGACGTTCCAAAGCGATTTGCAGGCGGGACTTTGCTTGAAGGACATCCACCGCAATCCCTGAACCTCGGCGCACACGTTCGTCCTCTAGATTGAGTTGGAGCCGAATATTTCTCTCGTTCTGGTTAGAAAGGCTGACCAACTGAGATTGGCGCAATACGTCCAGATACGCAGCTATTCCCTCAAAGGTGATCGCTTGCGTAACATTCGTGAGTGTATAATCTGCAACTTTACGACTGGTCTTTGCCACACCACGGTTAACGAACTTCCGGCCACCGTCATACAGATTCTGTGACAAAGTGACGCCCCAGCTCTCGGCGCCTGCGTCTGATGGGCCAGCCGGTGTAGACCTTAGCGCTGGTGTGCTGATATATTCTTGGCCGGCTTCACCAGTAAGGTTTAGGGATGGTAAGAAGGCGGAAAAGGACGCTGCCACTCCCTGCTCCGCTGAGGAAACTTGATATTTGTTTGATTGAATCTGAGGATGGTTCTCTAAGAGCCCAATCAGCTCAGCCTCTAGAGAAGCTGCCTGCAGAAGGGAGCACAAGCTCGCCGTCCACACCCCAAACGTCCAAAACACAATTCTGATTGTTTTGGCCACTGTAGTTCCCCCGTCAATTGATTGTCTGTTATATCTCAAGGGGTTGGCATGGTCAAAATAATTGGGCGTGATAGCACCTTAGCCGTACCAATGGGCGAAACTAGTGCTCACCAGAATAGGAATTGTTTTAGCAGCAAACAATTTGTTGAGCTCAGATCTTAATTTTTCTCTTTCCGCGTTTGATAAACACCATCGTACAATCCGCGGAAATAAAAATCTACTTGAGGATGTTGAATGGGATCTGGAGATGGTTCCGGTTCTAGGTGGCGCTCCGCAACGTATGTTTTTGCCGCTGAACCGTGCACAAGTATGTGATACCAAGGCCGATTCTTCGGAGGCTTGCTTTTAGCTACCTTCCCGTACCAGTCCTCCGAGAGACTAAAAACGGGATCAACATCATAGACCACACCGCGATAACCAAATTTCTTGTGAATCAACAGTTGGCCAACGTGAAAAAGAGCTTCGGAGTGGTGCATAATAGATCTACAAGATGGCTCCGGCGGTAGGATTCGAACCTACAACCCTTCGGTTAACAGCCGAATGCTCTGCCGTTGAGCTACGCCGGACCAACCTGGAGGCCGAGGCCGGAATCGAACCGACGTTCACGGATTTGCAATCCGCTGCATAACCACTCTGCCACTCGGCCCGAGACGTTTGTTTTAAGATAATCGTCGGCTTATTCTGTGCTTACAGGTAGTAAAATGAGGGCGTTTTATAGAGGGAGCTCTGTCCACGGTCAAGCAAGGTTAAGCGCTTTGTTGTTTCTCCTTCTTACCTAATGGGGCATGCGAAACTCATTAAAATAGTGTACAAAACTTTTATCGTAGAGTTGGTTATAATCAAAGAGACACTATTTAGCTCACGTAATATTTCATTAGGATTTTGAATGAATTTTGATACGGCACGCCGAAACATGATTTCTAGCCAAGTCTGCGTAAGTGACGTTTCAGATCCATTGGTGGTGCGGGCTATGGCCAAGATACCGAGAGAAAAGTTTGTGCCCAAGCAGCTGGAAAGTCTCGCGTACGTGGACGAGGATCTTTCGGTTGGTAATGGCCGGCATATCATGGAACCGATGGTTTTGGCGCGGCTGCTGCAGTTGGCTGATGTGAAGTCCACAGATAGAGCGATGGTTATTTGCGCAGGGACTGGATATTCGGCTGCGGTTCTAGGGCACATGGCAAGTTCTGTAGTTGCACTTGAATCCCATTCCGCTATGAACGAAAAAGCTACTAAAACCCTTTTAGAGTTGGGTTTACATAATGTGACCGTGATAGATGGTGATGTAACCAAAGACTATGCCGCTCAAGGTTCATATGATGTAATACTCGTAGACGGCGCGATTCAAGAGGTGCCAACGGAGGCTATTGCAAGGTTAGCTGACGGTGGTCGTTTGGTGACGGTTATAAAAAAGTCTGCTGTTGGTCGGGCCACACTATTCACAAGATTGGGTGATGTAATTAGTCATAGAGAAGATTTTGACGCTAATGTGCCCGTCCTTCCCGAATTTCTGAGAGTCCAGGAATTTTGTTTTTAAGACTAGGCTCAATCTTTTTTTAACCCGATCTTTCCTATACTCATTGTAGGATTTTCATTATTGCCGGTTGATTGATGAGTAAGGATGATGTTTTTTTCAAGCTTGGAAAAACGAAACTGATAGCTGAATCAGCTATTTAGTAGATATTTCGTGGTGGTAATCAGCGTATTCGTGTAGGTAGGGCCCTGCTGAATGTGAAGAAATGTGTTGTGAGTGAATAAACAATGAAAAAGTCGCAAGTCCTATGTATTATGATTAGTGCATGCTCTCTTGCCGTATCTGCGCCGGGAAGCGCACAGACGCTGGAGGAAGCGCTTGCTCTTGCATATCAAAAAAATCCAAGCTTGCTCGCGGCTCGAGCGCAATTGCGGGCTACCGATGAAGGTGTACCTATCGCTCTGTCAGGCTGGCGACCATCAGTTTCTATCAGTGGTGATTTGAGCCGCAGACGAAACGAGACAGAGATTTTTGGTAGTCAGGGGTCTGGAGCTCAGTTTTCTGGCGGCACAACTTTGCGTACTTCACAACAAACCACCCTGCAGGCACAACAACCCCTTTTTCGGGGTTTTCGTACTTTGGCTAACACTGAGCAGGCGAAGGCGAATGTGGCTGCGCAGCGGGCACGGCTGACCTCAACAGAGCAGAACGTTATGCTTGATGCGGCATCAGCATATTTTGACGTTCTTCGCGATCAGGCGGTTGTAGACCTAAACGAACAAAATGTTAGGGTTCTCAATCGGCAACTCGAAGCGACACTGGACCGGTTCCGCGTCGGTGAGATAACTAGAACTGATGTTGCTCAGGCAGAAGCAAGACTTTCAGGCGCTGTAGCAGCTCGAATAAGGGCCGAGGGTAATTTCCAGCGTTCTGTCGCGGCATACGTAAACACAATTGGGCAGATGCCCCAGGCGCTAACGCAACCCAATCCCCCCCAAATGCTGCCGGGTTCTCTCGAGAATGCCATTAGTCTAGCAATCACTGAAAATCCAAATTTTATTGCTGCTAATTTTACGGCGGAGGCTGCGCAGCAAACAGTTCGGGCTGTTCGAGGTGAATTGCTCCCAACGGTGGACTTGCAGGGTTCATATTCTAGGGCATGGGACACCGTTGCTGATCAATCTATCGTCAGGGGAGCATCGGCGCGGGCGGTAGTTACGGTTCCTCTTTATCAAAAAGGCGCGGTTTACGCGCGGTTGCGCCAGGCCAAGCATACGGCAGGCCAACGTCAACTAGAGGCGGAACAGGCCAGATTGGATGCACGTGAATCCGTAACGTCGGCCTGGGAAAATTACCAGGCGGCGACAGCCAGTATTGAGTCTATTGCCGCACAAATTAATGCGTCAGAGATTGCGCTAGAAGGTGTTCAGCGTGAAGCTGAAGTAGGTTCAAGAACTGTCTTAGATGTATTGGATGCTGAGCAGGAGCTATTGGATGCCCGTGTCGACTTGGTGACTTCACAAAGGGAGCAGCTCGTAGCTGCTTATCAACTTCTTTCTTCGATGGGCAAACTAACTGCCGTAGAGCTCGGATTGAACGTAAATACTTACGATCCAACCGCGCATTATAGAAATGTAGAAGGGCAGTTTTTTGGTTCGACAAAAGCTGCTGAGGATGATGTAGATTGGAGATAATGTTTAAAGAGAATCAATGAAGTAACTTTTTGAGCACTCTAGTACTCTGGAATTTTTCCGTTTTATCAGCTAAGGTTTCCAGCAATTTACGGTCGAAATAGGTTGGAAGAATGAGCGAAGAAACTCAGCAAGAACCGTCGATGGACGATATACTAGCATCAATTCGGAAGATTCTTGCGGAAGATGAAACCGGAGAGGATCAGGGAGAAGGCCCTACTGGCCAGTCCACGTCAGAAACGGAATTAGAACCCGGACTTGCTGACGAGGAAGAGCCGTTTCACTTAACCAAAGAGATGTTAGTGAGTGAGGAGGGCACTGTTTCTGCCAATCCCGGCTTGTCAGGCCCACCCCCACCGGAAATGCCAGATCCAATGTACGAAGATCGCCAAGGCCTTGTTTCGGGCGCGGTTGAGGAAGCGTCTAGCGCATCAATAGCCAAGTTAGCAAACGTAATTGTGCATGAACGTGAGGTCCAATTAGGGAATCCTGGCGTTACACTGGAGCAGCTTGTGCGTGAAATTTGCGCGCCTGTACTCAAGCAATGGTTAGATCAAAACTTGCCCTTCATGGTAGAGCGCGTCGTTCGTCAGGAAATTGAACGCATTGTTAACCGTTCAGAGCGCATGTAGTGTAAGTCCCGGGTTTATTAATTGAATGGCCCTCAGCCCTCGGAACTCGCCTGCTCTAGGGTTCGAGAACGATCCCCTTGAGTAATCGCGTATCGAATTTTCAATAGTCAAGTATGACTTTAGACTTGTTATTCTCCGTCATGTCTAAAAATATTTCATTAAATAAATGCCTTTAATCTGCCACCGTTACTTACACCGTGTTTCACTTAGTCAAAAATCTAGAGACTAGTATAGATGGGCTAAATTGCTAGCAAACTGGAGGAATTGTGAGCGAGACATTGAATGGAGCACAGCGGGCCCATAAGGAAGGGCAAATAACGGACGCTCGCAATACTTACGAAAAGTTGCTTGAGAAAGACCCAGACGATCTGATTGTGCACCGTGGTCTAGGTATATTGTTGTGTCAAATAGGTGAGTATACATCGTCTGATGCACACCTGGGACGGGCGATTGAAGGCGGCATTAATGATGCAGAGATATATAATGCGAGTGGTATCGTCTGTTTAGCCACTAATCGTCCTAAGTTAGCTTTGGAACATTTTGCAGTCGCACTTAAACTCGAACCCGGGTATGCCGATGTTGCATGCAACCTTGCCCTAGCTTGTTTGCAATGCAATCAACCAAAGGAAGCAATACTTCATATACGCTCAGCCTTTGATAGGGACGATGCAACACGCACTCCTAACAATTATTATCATTTGGTAACTGCGCACGAAAAGCTTGATCGGCTGCGGGAAGCCTATGCGGTCTGTTCAGAAGGGTTAAGTGAACATTCCGACAGCTTAACTTTGCAAGTAAAAGCTGCATTCCTAGCCGAGAGCCTGAATGACCAAGATTCATTTGTTCGTCATTTAAAGTCGGCGTTGACAATAGACTCCGACGATATAGATGTGAGATTTTTGACGGCTATTTTATGCACTAGGCATAATAATCATACTGCTGCAGTGGAAATCTTTGAGAAGATGGAGCTCGCAAGAGATGGTTCCTCTCACTCTGTTAGGTTTCATTTTGAACTGGGCAGTAGCTATGACGCACTAGGCAAATTTTCACAGGCGATGCATCAGTTCCAGATTGGTAACTCGCTCATCAAGAACATGTCTCCGGGTTACGAAGCCAAAAGAGATGAGTTCATGAGGCACGTTTTGAAGGAGCGGGACCTTTTACCTGCGCAGGTTCACGCAGCATGTCCTTTTGCGCAGAGCTCCGGAAACACGAATAACCTAGCGTTTCTCGTTGGGTTTCCGCGTTCGGGGACCACTCTCCTAGATCAGATGCTGGATAGTCATGCGAGCATTCATGTGCTGGATGAAATGCCTGCCTTCTATCGCACAATGAAACAGCTCACACCCGGCCAAAGCGCATTGGACACTTTATCGGTGTTTGTTCCGCCGGGACGCGCCGTGGAATTGCAACGTAAGTATTTTAGAGAGGTCAGTAGGTTTCGCAAACTGACTTCTGGTCAATATCTTGTTGATAAGAATCCCTTCCTAATAACAATGGTGCGCTCAATACACACACTTTTTCCTGAAGCAAAGTTGATATTGGCAGTGAGGCATCCCTGTGACGTAGTTCTGAGTAATTTTATGCAGCGATATGAAGTCAATGCTGCTATGGCTAATTTTCTAGATCTGGAGGATGCAGTCACTTGCTACGATCGAGTTATGAAATTGTGGCAGGAGCTTGAAACATCTTTTCCATTATCTATTCATCGTGTTCGCTATGAGGATCTGGTCAAAGACTATAAGGAAGAGATGCAGAGGCTATTAGCCTTCTTAGGACTAACTTGGGATCCAGCAGTTCTCGACTATAAAAATCACGCGTTGACGAAGCGAGTCATTCGCACACCCAGCTACAACCAAGTAGTGCAGGATATTTACACTAGCTCCGTTGGACGCTGGAAGAACTATAGGAGGTGGTTGAAACCCCACTTGCCACTGTTGGAGCATCATATTGACCGGCTAGGGTATTCATTGGACCAAGATTCGCCAAAGACGGAGTGTTGATGAGTTGCGCATTAAGGGTTGCGGCGCTAAACCCTAGTATCAAGAGGGCTTGATAGCCAAGATAATGCAGGCAATTAATAGAAAATGCTAGAAAAGACGTATCACTCAAAGGACGTTGAGCAACGTCTTTACGAAAAATGGGAAGCGGCGGGAGACTTTTCCGCAGACACGAAGTCCAGCAATCAGCCGTATACTATTATGATGCCGCCGCCCAATGTGACTGGCAGTCTTCATATTGGACATGCTCTGACCTTTACTCTCCAAGATATCTTGATTCGTTACCATAGGATGCGGGGCCGAGACTCGCTTTGGCAACCCGGCACAGATCACGCGGGTATTGCCACTCAGATGGTGGTTGAGAAGAATCTTGAAGAAAAAGGGTTGAATCGGCGAGACCTCGGCCGCGAGGCTTTCATAAAGAAAGTCTGGGAATGGAAAGGGGAATCAGGAGGAACAATTACTCGTCAGTTGCGGCGTCTTGGAGCGTCACCAGACTGGGCTAGAGAACGTTTTACTATGGACGAAGGTCTCTCTCGAGCTGTGTGCAAAGTGTTTGTGGAGTTATATAAGAAAGGCCTGATATACCGGGATAAACGGCTGGTTAATTGGGATCCGAAACTCCATACAGCCATATCCGATTTGGAGGTGCAGCAGCGCGAAGTCACCGGAAAAATGTGGTATTTTAGGTACCCCGTCGAAGGTCAGAAGGGAACATTCATTACCGTTGGGACAACTCGTCCCGAAACCCTCCTTGGCGATACGGCCATTGCCGTAAATCCTGAAGATGAAAGATACGAATCCTTGGTTGGCAAGTCTTGTATTCTGCCACTCGTGGGGCGACATCTTCCTATTATTGCGGATGCATATGCAGATCCAAAGAAAGGTTCTGGTGCGGTAAAGATTACGCCGGGTCACGACTTTAGTGACTTTGAAGTTGGACTTCGTCACGAGTTGGACATTGTAAATGTTCTGGATGAAAACGGTGCTCTAAATGAAAATGCTCCGGATAAATATCGTGGCATGGATCGCTTTGCGGCGCGAGAAGCGGTCATTGAAGACCTAGAGCGATTAGATCTCCTCGAGAGCATTGAGGAAAATCCCATGGTTATTCCTTATGGGGATCGCTCCGGATCAATAATTGAGCCATGGCTAACGGATCAGTGGTTTGCAGATGCCAAGAAGTTGGCTATTCCTGCCATAAAAGCCGTGGAAGATGGCACAACACATTTTGTTCCCAAACAATGGGAAAACACTTACTTCCAGTGGATGCGGAACATTCAACCATGGTGCATTTCTAGGCAGCTGTGGTGGGGGCATCAAATACCTGCCTGGTACGGTCCCGATGGCGAGGTCTATGTCGAAGAAACGGAAGAGGAGGCTTATGCAGCTGCTGAGAAGAAATATGGTACAAAAGTCAAGCTAAGGCGTGACCTCGATGTTCTTGACACCTGGTTTTCCTCAGCCCTTTGGCCTTTCTCAACGCTTGGTTGGCCAGAACAGACTGACGAACTAAAACGTTATTATCCTACAAATGTGCTCGTTACCGGCTTTGATATTATCTTTTTTTGGGTTGCTCGGATGATGATGATGGGCTTCCAGTTTATGGGGGAAGCACCATTTCGTGAAATATACATCCACGCCCTAGTTCGTGATGAAAAGGGGCAAAAAATGTCCAAGTCTAAGGGCAACGTTATGGATCCGCTTGATCTTTGCGATCGCTTTGGGACTGATGCGGTGCGCTTTACACTGGCTGCAATGGCGGCTCAAGGCCGGGACATCCAGATGACTGAGGACAGAATTTCCGGCTATCGTAATTTTGTAACTAAGATATGGAACGCTGCGCGATTCTGTGAGATCAATGAGTGCCGTTCTAACTCCAGCTTCCAACCTGAGAAGGTAAACTCAGTGCTTAACCGCTGGATCGTATCAAAGACGGCGGATGCTGCTGCTCAAGTGTCCAATGCCTTGCAGTCCTACAGGTTTAATGATGCGGCCGAGGCCATCTATCACTTTTCTTGGCACACGTTCTGCGATTGGTATCTTGAATTTGCTAAGCCGGTGTTTCAGGGAGAGGATCGCGCACAAGCAGACGAGACACGACTTACTTCAGCTTGGGTATTGGATCAGATTCTTCAGTTGGCTCATCCCCTTATGCCTTTTGTCACGGAAGAGTTGTGGCAGAAGTTAGCAGATGATCGTGCCTATTCACTCATTCGTGCATCTTGGCCGGAATATAACGAACTAGAGGCACCGGATGCGGAAGAAGAAGTTGATTGGGTAATAAGCATCATCTCGGCGATTCGATCAGTGAGGTCCCAAATGAACGTATCGCCTAAGGTTAGTTTGGACGTTTGGTTAAAAGATGCAAATGCCCAGAGTTTAGCTAACTTGGAAAGCCATCGTTTATTGATTCAAACTAATGCTAGACTTAAATCTATCAAGCTTGCCAAAGACGAAGTTGATGTATCTGGTGCGGCGCAGGTCGTTGTTGGAGAGATCACTCTTGTTATGCCTCTACGTGGGATAGTTGACTTAGAAAAGGAGATGGAACGGCTGGGTAAAGAGGTGACAAGATTGGACGATGAAATAGCTAATATCGACAAGAAACTGCTAAATGAAAAGTTTCTTTCTAATGCACCGGCCGTTGTGGTGGATAAACAGAGAGCACGCAAAGCTGCTGCCGAGCTGGTACGCACTAAAGTTTCAGAGGCCCTTGGACGAATTAGTGTCCCGTAAGAGCTTGCGCTGGTATATTTCAGTTATGATGTTTGCCCCTGGAAAGGTTACAAATTTCATAAAGTTCGTATTGCTGCTTTTTTCTATTGCACTGTCGTTTGTTTATAGCGCACCTTCGGGTGCGCAAGTAGCATTGCGAGTAGGCGTTTCAGGGTTGCCACCTAGTTTAGGTAATCCGTATACAGCGAACGGTATTCCTAGTGCCTATTATTGGCACGCAATTTTCGATACTTTGACAGTTATAGAGAGTGATGGACGGCTTGTTGCTGCGTTGGCAACTGGCTGGGAGCGGGTTGGACCCACAACCTGGCGCTTCGATCTGCGTAAGGGTGTGACCTTCTCAAATGGTGAGAGATTCGATAGCAAAGCTGTGGAAGCAACGTTACGCTGGCTGACCAGCAATGCGGGTGTTAGTACCCTAGTGGGTAACGAGATCAGACACATAACGCTTATTGAGTCCCTGGATCCTTATTCCGTTCTTATTCACACAAGAATTCCGGATCCCATCCTACCGAAACGGATGGCAGCAGTTTTTGTCTTTGAACCCAGCTCTTGGGAAAGACTGGGGCCAGGAGGTTTTGCATTAAAGCCAGTAGGTAGTGGCTCTTTTAAGCTCGAGGCGTGGCGCGATGGACTAGGCAGATCTGTCCTGTTAGCTAGCCCCAGTTCCTGGCGTCCAGCAATGATTGATAGGCTGGAATTTGCGATTATTCCAGACCTCATCAGCCGCCTTCAGGCCCTTATTTCCGGGCAGATTGATTTGGCGACGGCGGTGGCTCCGGATGCAGTTGAGGACCTAGACTTTGAAAAATATACAGTGCACACGTCCTTTCTGCCTGGTGTAAACTCCTTGGCTTTTCGAACGGTCAACAACAACCTCTCACCAGTTATCAATAGAACTGTAAGGCAAGCTCTGAATCTTGCTGTTGACAAAAATAGTCTTTCCACTGTTCTTGCCCATGGGCGAACCAAACCAGGGGGGCAAGGGGCAACTGCAACAGCTTTCGGTTTCAATCCGGACGTTAAGCCGTATCCTTACGATCCCGAGCGGGCAAGAGAACTTCTTGCGGCGGCGGGTTATGCAGGCGGATTTAAGCTAACTGCTGAGGCTATTACTGGTGACCGAGGGGAAGAAACGCTAATATACCAAAGCGTAGCTCAAAATCTACGGGAAGTAGGCGTTGAGCTGGAAATTCGGTCTATTTCGAATGCAACATTTCTTCAACAATATGTAACTGGTTCATTTGAAACTGATATGTTTTCGCTCACCTGGAATACTGCACCCCTCTACGACGCTTTTCGTCCTCTGGAGTATTTTTCCTGTGCGCGAACTAATCCTTTTTTTTGTGAGACAACTGTTATTCCTAAATTGGAGGCTGCTCGCAGTGAGCTTGATTCGACTAAACGTCTAGAAATGTTGCGCGATTTGCAGGCGGAGTATCACGCTTTGGCGCCTGCAATCTTTCTTTTGGAAGTTATTGTGTTGTCGGTTAGCACGAAGCAGTTCGAGAACGTCCCTTTCCGTTCTACTGTGCCAATATTTCATGAAATTAGACCCTCGCGCTAGTTTGTCAGCAGCGCAGGCTTTTCAAAGAAACCGTTGTAGCGGAAGATTTGTTTACCAAAACTCTAGCAATGACGTGATTGCGGCCTTAAAACTCATTAATAGGTCTTTCCGATGTCTTTTGGGAGTGAATGGACCATGCTTGATGACATAAAGCCCCTGAAATTCGACAAGTCAAAATTACCCTCGCGGCACGTGACGGAGGGTCCTGAGCGGGCCCCACATCGCTCTTATTATTATGCGATGGGGATGACTGAAGAAGAAATTCATCGTCCTCTAATAGGGGTTGCAACCTGTTGGAACGAGGCTGCTCCATGCAATATCTCTTTGGACAGACAGGCAAAGGCGGTCAAAACCGGTGTAGCTGAAGCTGGAGGTAGCCCCCGCGAGTTCACCACAATAACGGTGACGGATGGAATCGCTATGGGTCATGCGGGGATGAAATCATCACTTGTTTCTAGAGAAGTCATCGCAGATTCCGTTGAACTGACCATGCGTGGTCATTGTTACGACGCTCTAGTTGGTGTGGCGGGCTGCGACAAATCCTTACCTGGAATGATGATGGTGATGTTGCGGCTCAATGTACCTTCCGTTTTCATGTATGGCGGATCGATATTACCGGGTAAGTTCAAGGGCAAGGATGTCACAGTCGTCGATGTGTTCGAAGCGGTTGGGCAGCACTCAGCTGGTAATATGAGTGACGACGATCTATTTGCATTGGAGTGTGTTGCTTGCCCGTCGGCAGGATCTTGCGGTGGGCAATATACGGCGAATACCATGGCATGTGTTTCCGAAGCAATCGGTCTAGCTTTACCAGGATCAGCTGGTGCACCCGCCCCATATGAGTCAAGAGATGCATTTGGCGAAGCTTCTGGAATTGCGGTGATGCGGTTGGTACAGGAGCAAATTCGTCCAAGGGATATAGTCACGAAGGCGGCATTGGAAAATGCTGCTGTAGTGGTTGCGGCCACTGGCGGTTCGACAAATGCAGCACTCCATTTGCCTGCTCTTGCGCATGAGGCGGGGATCAAGTTCGATCTTGATGACGTCTGTGCTATTTTTAAGAAGACCCCCTACATTGCCGACCTAAAGCCAGGTGGGCGCTACGTGGCAAAAGATGTTTATGAAGTGGGAGGGGTGCCGGTTCTATTAAAGGCACTTCTTGATGGAGGTTATCTACAAGGAGATTGTATGACGGTCACGGGCAGGACTCTGGAAGAAAACCTCAAGGAAGTAAAATTTCCAACAGACCAAGATGTTATTCGGCCTACTTCAGATCCATTGTCCCCAACAGGGGGGCTTGTAGGCCTAAAGGGATCACTAGCTCCGAAGGGGGCAATCGTAAAAGTCGCTGGTATGACAAATTTGAGATTTCGTGGACCAGCCAGATGTTTCGATTGTGAGGAGGACTGTTTCCGCGCTGTCGAGAATAAGGATTATAGAGAGGGCGAGGTGCTGATCATCCGTTATGAAGGGCCGCGTGGTGGACCAGGAATGCGCGAAATGTTGTCGACGACGGCTGCTCTTTACGGCCAGGGTATGGGTGATAAGGTTGCTCTCGTAACAGATGGGCGCTTTTCGGGCGGAACCAGGGGATTCTGTGTTGGTCACGTTGGCCCTGAGGCCGCGGTTGGGGGACCACTAGCGCTTGTGCACGATGGGGATATAATTAGTCTTGATGCTGATGCTGGCACGGTCGAACTTGAATTGAGCGACGAAGAGTTAGCTAAACGACGCGCAGAGTGGCGGCCGAAAAGCCATGACTTTCAATCAGGCACGTTATGGAAATATGCCCAGCTTGTTGGTGATGCTTGCGATGGTGCGGTTACTCATCCGGGTGCCAAGGCAGAGAGTCATGTGTATGCCGACATCTGAGCTGAAGTTAGATGCAGCCTGGACGTTGATTGAAGCTAAGCGCTAAACAGGGTGGCCCGGCGTTTCCTTAGTCAGTTCACACCACACGGGCGTGTGGTCAGATGCCCTTTCTTTCCCTCTTGGATTCCTGTCAATTCCGCTGCAGATAAGACGGTCTGCAGCTAGGGGAGATAGCAGGATATGATCAATTAATAGCCCGTTATCCTTTTGCCATGACCCTGCTTTGTAATCCCAATATGAGTATTGATGGGCGGCGTTGTTGAGCGCGCGAAAGGCATCAGTTAAACCCATGAACAGTATCGAGCGGAAGCGCCCTCTGCTCTCAGGATGGGTTAGGGCATCATGCGAAAATTTCATTGGATCGTATACGTCGGCGTCATTCTGAATAATGTTGTAGTCGCCGGCGAATACGTATGATTGATCAGCGGACAGGCAAGCTTCTGCATGCTTTCTCAAACGATCCATCCACTTCAGCTTGTACGGAAACTTTTCACTATCGATGGGATTCCCATTCGGTAGATATATAGAGGCCACGCGCAGATTTCCAAAAACTGTAGCCTCGATGTATCGGGCTTGCTCATCATTCGCATCGCCAGGCAGACCCTTTACAACGTCTTCGATGGGTGATTTCGATGCGATTGCTACTCCATTGTAGGTTTTTTGGCCATGAGTCTCCAAATTGTAGCCTAATTCTTCAATTTCAAGTCTGGGGAAGGAATCGTCAGTGCACTTAATTTCCTGCAATAATACCACATCCGGCGCAAAATCTTGCAGCCACTCGAGTATGATAGGTAGTCGCGCTCTCACCGAATTTACGTTCCATGTTGCAAGCTTAACCAAGATCACATCCTTTCTGTTGAGCTTATGGATTAGTCATCATTAACGGATCAGACAAGATGATGCATTCTTTACGCAAATAGATTTTATAAACCATTGATAATAAAGTATAAACCTTATGAAGATGGGTGTGTTGTTGATTTGCAACACCTGTTCAGTTCGTACCAAATCAGAGCTAAAATGACTTTAACACACTGGTCACAAAGGTTAAGTTTGGTCATGTCTTGTGTCTTAAGGGGGAATTCTGCGATGCGAGTGTGTGTGCTTAGAATAGTGTTAGCAGCTTTAGCAGTGTTGATAGTTTACACGGGTGGGCCGAGCGACATAAAAACAGCGACTGCACAGCAGATCGCTGTGGAAGAAATCGTGGTTACGGCTCGTAAACGTGCCGAGCGTCTGCAAGACATTCCACTTACAATTACGGCTTTTACTGCTGCAGATATTGAAGATGCTGGCTTTCAGGATTTAGCGGATGTGGCGTTGCAAACTGCAGGTATGCAGTTTTTTTCGCGGCGTTCAGCATTTAAAGGCGGTCGCGTAGACTCTGTAATCAACCTGCGCGGCGTTTCAACTGGGTCTTCACTGGATCATCTTCAGCCCACATCACTATTTATCGATGGTATTTTTGTCCTTGGTACCGCTAGCTCCGTTGGTCTTCAAGATCTAGAACGGATTGAGGTTATTAAAGGTCCCCAGTCAGCGTTCTTCGGTCGCAATACTTTTGCTGGCGCTGTGAACTATATTACTAAGGATCCGTCTTTGACCGACTATGAGACTAAGATGGATATTTCGGCAGCGACCTATGACAAATATGACCTCAACGTTCTGACTTCCGTTCCCTTAGTTGAGGACAAGCTCGCAGTCCAGATCAATGCGCGGTTGTATTCTCGCGGTGGTGAGTGGACGGCTACCGATGGTGGACGATTGGGTGATGAGTCCTCAGAGTACATAAGCGCCGTGGTGTATGGGGAGCCCACCGAGAACCTATCCTTCAAATTCCGTGCATATTACCAAAAGGATGATGATGGCCCGCCCGTTAGCGGTGTTCTTGAGGGTGACAAGCACGACACGTGTACTGGGACAAGCGTTCAGCGCCTTAATTTGGATGGAACCACCGGTACTTTCAATCCAACCCGCTATATCTGTGGCGACATGCCCACTTACAAGAGCGGTTTGATACCACTTTCTCGTGAGACTACCTTAACTCCGCCTAACCTAGGCCTAAACCGCAACGGTATCGTTTTTTCAACAGGTGCGCCGATTATTGGTCCGCAGCCTAATGCCATCAAAGAGTTCCTTCTTGATGATTTGTTTATAAAGAGCGTGCCAACCTTGGACGGTTATGGCATGGAGCGGGATCAGGTTCGCATATCTTTGAACGTCGACTACGAATTTGGCGATGGTTACGTTGCTACTTTCCTGGGTGGCTGGAACGACATGGGCATGAATTTCCTTCGGGATTATGACCAAACCGATACCCAGGCCTGGTATTCAAGCGATCCCAAGTTCGGCCGTGACTATAGTCTGGAACTTCGAGTTGCCTCACCGCAGGATAAGCGTCTTCGCTGGTTGGCTGGCGCCACATACTATGACCAGGAGTTTATTGTTAATGGTGGTGGTGGTCTGCTGATTCTGTCGTGCTTTAACTTCTTTGTTCCTCCAGCATGTAACGGTGGCCCGGGTGTTTTCACCCTACCTCCGACCTCTGGTAACGTTGCTGAGGTTATGAGTGCCTATGCTGGTATAGACTTTGATATCACCGAACAACTAACGTTCAGTGCAGAAGTTCGTTACCAGATAGATGAGCGGACCGTAGGTGAGGCTGGTTTCTTCCAAGTTGCCGAATTTAAAGATTGGGTGCCACGCTTTATACTCAACTATAGGCCGACAGAAGAAACTACGATTTATGGGCAAGTGTCCCGTGGTGTTCTGCCTGGTGTGACAAATGGCTTGATAGCGACGTGTAGCCCTAATGAGTTCCTGGTGCCTTATGTTAATCCGAACATATCGCCTATACCCTCCACTGCTTCCGAATGCGATCAAATTGCTTCTCAGTTGTCAGATGGTTTGCAGGTGAACACACCGACTCAGCAACTAGATGCGATCGAGATCGGCCTGAAGCAAGAACTCATGGACGGTCGTGTTCGTTTCAACCTGACCGGTTTCCACTATGAGTGGAAGAATCGGCCCTATGGTTTGATTGTTACCTGGGTTCGCGATGCTGAAAATCCGTTGGAGCGCGATGGTATACCTAACCCGTTCCCCAATTCTTTGACTGTCCAGGTTAACGGAAGTGTCAAGTTCAAGGGCTTGGAATTTGAATCTCAGGCGCAGCTTAGCGAGAACTGGACTGCGCAGCTAAACGCCAGTTGGCAGGATAATACAAACACGGATCTCCGCAATAGATCCCAAGTTCAGGTTAACGGCGGGTTTTCTAACATGAATGGGCTTAAAACGCCTCGCTATCCGGAATGGATGGGTAACCTGTCGACGACCTATTCAGCGCCTTTAACCTCTGATTGGGACTGGTACGGTCGCGCAGATTTCTCCTACCAAGGTGGATATTTTGCGGATGTGGATAATCTCAACAAAGGGCCTTCCTGGCTCGTTACTAATGTGCGTGCTGGCATAACTCGTGACGATTTTCGACTTGAGCTTTTTGTCCGTAACCTGTTCCAAGAACGGGCTTGGATGAATGCCTTCGGCGGCGCCCACTTTGCGCATTATTCCTTTAATTTCTCGGGGTTCCGGGGCATTAACGTAGCACCTCAGGAAAAACGGACGATTGGTCTTAGGACAAACATAACCTTCTAATCGATTAGATACCGAATATCTAAAGCCGGCGCCTTGAAGGCGCCGGTTTTTTTTAACCTTAAACGTTGACTACGATGTATCAGAGGAATCTAGTTAATCTCGGATCTTTTTTGTACCAGGAGGGTGGCACGTAATGGTTAAAACACCGGAGGTTCAAATGCTGTCGTTTGTTGGTATTCTTGGTTTATTGTTCGTGTCATCACTTTCCCAGGCTCAGGAAGATGCCGAAGGTCGGTGTCATGGTTTGACCCGCGCCGATTTTTCGCGCGTAATGGATGCCCCCACTCATGTGACATCATCTGCCTACGTAGCAGCTACCGACAATGAAGCGGCCCACTGCCGAGTGGATGGCTATGTCACCCCCAATGTGGGCATTCAGGTTCGCCTTCCGGCAGAGAATTGGAACGGAAAATTCGTTAAACGGGGATGTGGCGGCTACTGTGGAACAATTCACGGGGACTACTGCAATAACCATGTAAAGAATGGCTATGCTTGTGTGGTCAGCGACATGGGCCATAAAAGCACAGGTGGCGATGCAAAGTGGGCTTACAACAACCCGTATACAGAAATAGATTTCGGTTACCGTGCTACCCACGTGAGTGCAGCGGCGGGCAAGGCGATCACTGAAGAGTTTTACGGAGCGGCACCGCAAAGGTCCTACTACATGGGGTGTTCGACCGGTGGCAGGCAGGGTCTAGTTGCAGCTCAGCGGTTCCCTTGGGATTTCGACGGTGTTGTTGCTGGAGCACCGGTTATCAACGAAACTGGTGCTGGCTTGCAGCTTATTTGGACTACGGTTAGCAACTTGGACGATAATGGCGAACAGATTCTGCCAGCCTCGAAAATTCCAATGATTCATGAAGCGGCAGTTGTTCAGTGCGATCTCGATGACGGATTAAAAGACGGGCTGATTGATGACCCACGGAACTGTGACTTCGATCCAAGCGCATTACAGTGCGGCTTCTTCGATGGAGACGATTGTTTGACTAAGGAGCAGGTCGATGTTGTTCGAAAGATATACAGTGGGCCAAAGACATCCGGTGGTGCAGCTACATACACAGGCGGTGCGTTGCCCGGGTCGGAACTTAACTGGATCGGCCCTTATATTACTGAGGAGGGTAGGCCAGGGCGGTATTACTTCATGATTGGCGATATGTTTCGTTATATGGGCTTCCTCCCGGACCCTGGCCCTACTTGGCAGCCAAAGGATTTCGATTTTGACCAGGACCACAAGCGTCTTGGTATGATGGAGGGCATTTATTCAGGGTCCAACCCGGATTTGCGCAAATTCCGGGACGCCGGTGGCAAGATGTTCGTCTACCATGGCTGGGCTGATTACTCTGTTGTACCCTTGAATACAGTTGATTATTACGAACTCGTCACTCGCACTATGGATGGATTGGAAGCCACCCAGGAATTTTTCCGACTATTTATGATTCCTGGTATGAGCCATTGTAGTGGCGGTGATGGGGCATATGCTATTGACTATTTCTCTGCTATGGAAAGGTGGGTTGAAGAGGGCCAAGCGCCTGGTGTTCTGATAGGTCATAACACGACGGAAACTACAGACCGATTTGGTACGGACTTTCCCATAGATTCCTCCATCATTAAGTATTCGAGACCGGTCTATCCGTACCCATCGGTGGCTCGTTATCGCGGTACAGGCAGTGTGAACGATGCAGCTAGCTTTGAGAAATCCAACCCATAAGCGATGCTATGCGCTTTGGGTGCTCGTTAGAGTTCCATTGAAAACGAGGTACCACAGCCGCAAGTTGAAGTAGCACGTGGATTATTAACCCTGAAGGATGAAGCCAAGAGGTCCTCAACATAATCTACCTCCGATCCGCTCAGTAGGTCGAGGGACATCGCGTCTAATACTAGCTTTACGCCATGGAATTCAAAGATTTGATCGTCATCGGTTGTTGTTTCATCTAGCTCAAAGCCATATGAAAAACCGGAACAGCCCCCTCCGGAAACGGCTAGCCGGAGCATAAGATTTGGGTTTTCCTCTTGATCGATCAGATGTTGAACCCGGCTAGCAGCGGCTTCTGTCAAGACGACTGAGGATGCTTCCTTAAATTGCTCGTTCATCTCTATATTCCAAGTGCCTTTTACTTCCGACATTTGCTGTGTTCTTAATGTAGTCTTGAGGAAAGGAATCTGCAAGCTGATGAAATCTGTATTGAGAGATAATTAGGGATTTTCTAGTGTCCACAGATACAAAAAAGAATCCTGTTCAAAAGTTCTTCTTGCAAGCACTCGCTTGCAATTCCGAGACCAGTCGGGGACGTTTATACCAGGAAGAGGATGCATCTACTCGATCAGTATTTCAGAGAGATAGAGACCGTATTATTCATTGTAGTGCATTCCGCCGCTTGAAATACAAGACTCAGGTTTTTGTCTATGACGAAGGTGATCATTACCGCACGCGTTTAACACATAGTCTGGAAGTGGCACAGATTGCCAGGTCTCTCAGTCGCTTTATGGGACTCAATGAGGACCTGTCCGAGGCCCTGGCTCTAGCCCACGATCTCGGCCACACCTGTTTTGGTCACGCAGGGGAGGATGCACTGCGAGAATGTATGGCACCATATAATGGTTTTGATCATAATGCCCAGTCCTTAAGGATCGTTACTAAACTGGAGCAGCGCTACGCTGAATTTGATGGACTGAACCTTACTTGGGAGACATTGGAAGGTTTGGTAAAACACAATGGTCCCTTAATCGGTCCGTTTGCGACCAGAGAGGCATCAATTCCGTTGGCCATTGCAGAATATGCTAAAGACCATGATTTAATACTCGATAGTTTTCCTGGTTTAGAGGCTCAGGTAGCGGCTTTGTCGGACGATATTGCATATAATGCTCATGACATTGATGATGGTCTGCGGAGCGGTTTGTTTACTATTGAAGAGGTTATGGAGGAATCAATGGTCGGACCGGTCTTCGAGAAAGTAACGGCGAGTTATCCGAACTTGGATCGGACTCGTCTAATAAATGAGTCTCTGCGCCGCCTTATATCTGCCATGGTTAATGATGTATTTATAGAAACAAAACGCCGATATGATGACTTGAGACCTGGTTCCGTGGATGATGTTCGTAGTGGTGAAAAACCTATTGTAGCTTTTTCACTAGGCATGGGAGAAAAAGATAAATCTTTGAAGAAGTTTCTATTTGCCAATATGTACCGCCACAATAAAGTCAACCAGATGGCTAGAAAGGCACGGCGAGTTGTCAATGACCTATTTTATCTCTTACTTGAGAAACCTGATCTCCTGCCTGAGGGTTGGAAGGGTGACATCGGTGAACATAGTGAGTTAAAAACGGCACGACGCGTTGCGGATTACATAGCTGGTATGACTGACCGCTACGCTTTAGACAAACATTCCAGACTTTCTAATTTGTCTACAAAAGCATGAATATTTTTGAGATCATTCGGGAACAGATTCAATCTGTTATTAGGGAGCATTTCGGTACTCCCAATTCTTTTAAAGACCTGGACCTTACAAGAGTCAGCGCTGAGTTGCCGCGGGATCCAAAGCATGGTGACATTGCAACGAACGCTGCAATGCTATTGAGCAAGGCGTTAGACCGCAAGCCCCACGAAATCGCTAGTGACTTGCTTAAACCGCTGACCGCGCTACCAAATGTAGAACAAGCAACTATAGCCGGGCCTGGGTTTATTAATCTCAAGATTAAGAGTGATGTATGGTACGATAGTCTGTCGCACATACTCAAGGTGGGAACTTCCTTCGGTGTGGTGAACATGGGCGACGGTATTCCAGTAAATATTGAGTACGTATCAGCTAACCCAACTGGGCCAATGCATGTTGGTCATGCAAGAGGGGCGGTGTTTGGTGACGTGTTAGCGCGACTATTAAAGAAAGTGGGGTATGAGGTTACTAAAGAATATTATGTCAATGATGCGGGTGCGCAGATTGACGCGCTAGTGCAGGCTTTGCAATTCCGTTATTTCGAAGCTCTTGGAATTAAGACCCAAGATCAATTTGATCAAGCAGTGGCTGCGGGAGAGATCGAATATGCTGGGACCTATTTAAAGGAAGTAGCCCGGGCCTTGGTAAAGCGTGATGGCGATCGCTGGGCTAACACCGATGATAGTGCGTGGTCGTCTGAATTGCGCAGTTTCGTAATCGACCAGATGATGTCAATGATTAAGGGTGATCTCGAGTCACTCGGAGTCTACCACGATGTTTTTACATCGGAGCTAAGATTACAAGAATCGGGAAAAATTGAAGAGGCGGTAGATTTCTTGAGCAGTGAGGACTTAGTCTACACCGGTACCCTGCCACCGCCCAGGGGTAAAACGTTGGATGGTTGGGAGTCCCGGCCATTGCTGCTGTTTCGAGCAGAAAAGTTCGGTGATGATAGTGATCGACCGTTAAAAAAAGCGGATGGTTCTTGGACCTATTTTGCCGGTGACATAGCTTACCATAAGGATAAAGTTGATAGAGGGTTTGCTGAGCTTATAAACATCTGGGGTGCCGACCATGTGGGTGATGTAAAGAGGGTTAGAGCGGCGACAGCAGCGCTGACTGATGGCAAGGGTCAGCTAGATGTGAAGTTGTGCCAGATGGTTAAGGTCTTAGACAATGGTAAACCCGTGCGGATGTCTAAGAGGGCGGGAACTTTTGTGACGTTGCGCGATCTAATCGAGGCTGTAGGTAAGGATGTTGTGCGATTTATTATGCTTACCCGCAAGAACGATGCACAACTTGATTTTGATTATTCAAAAGTGACAGAAAAGTCGCGTGAAAATTCTGTCTTTTATGTTCAGTACGCCTATGCTCGCGTATGTTCGGTTATGCGGCAAGCCAACGAGGTGTTACCCAATACTAACTTGACTGATGAAGCGCTGGCCGAAGCTAATCTATTATTGCTGACAGACAGAGATGAACTTGAACTGATTAAAAACTTAGCAGCCTGGCCACGCGCTATTGAAGCGGCAGCGGGCGCCCATGAGCCGCACCGCATAGCGTTCTATTTATATGACTTGGCTGGGCGATTTCATGCCTTGTGGAACCGTGGTAACGATTCAACAGACTTGCGTTTTTTACAGCCTAGAAACGTTAGTTTGACCTTGGCCCGTCTGGCGCTTGTGAGGGGCGTGGCTGTAGTGATTGCGTCCGGTTTGGAAGTGTTTGGTGTCGAGCCACTTCAGGAAATGCGATGACTGGGCTCTTTAGAGGATTACAATCTAAGTACTTAAGGCAGAAAGAAAGCGTATCCAGTGGTACCATTTATGCGGAAGGGTTGGATGATTCTACTGAAGGAAGTTCAGTTCGAAAAACGATTGGAAAAACTATAGGACTAGTATTAGGTATTCTTTTCGGTATTGGAGGCGCGGGGATTGCGGTTTGGTATCTGGATACCCATTATCAGGACCAGGAAGATGAAATCGGCTTAATTGTTGCCGAGCCGGGGCCGATCCGAATCAAACCTGAAGACCCAGGCGGCATCAAGGTCGAGAATCAGAATAAGCTAGTTTACGAGCGAGTCCCAGGATCAGCGTCAAACGAGCTTATAGAAAATGTTTTGCCTCGAGAGGGGTTAACCAAGGTTCCCACATTGATCGATTCTGGCATAGATAGCACAGTCTCGCTTGGAAAAGGCGTTCTAGTAAGTACGGGTTCCCTAGATGAGAAGGGATACGATGAACGGTCCCCTGAAGCTGTGCAGCTGGAAACACAATCCCTTCGCGGGAAGCAAAAAGTTGTCCCTTCGGAGGACGAAGGTGAGTTTTCGGATAGCAGAGTTGTTGGGGTTAGCCAGCAAACTGCAAGCTCGGCTACTGGTTCTGTAGAAGCGAGGGATAGCCATTATTTAGTGCAGCTAGCGGCGCTCCGAACTGAAGACGCAGCTAGAGAGGAATGGGTTCGGCTTAGCGATATGCATGGCTCTATCATTGGAAAATTCTCCCCGATGATTATGCGTGCCGATCTTGCGGAACGGGGGGTATTTTATCGACTCAGTGCTGGACCATTCCCAGACCAAGAGTCTGCTCGTGGTACATGCCTAGAACTTGTGCAGTTACGAGTCTCGTGTTTGGTTGTTGCGAAACCTTAAGTATGAGCCATCCAGACCCGCCTCGTGCAGCTATCTTAGGGTTAGAAGGCTTGGTAATTACTGCTGATGAGAGGAAGTTATTCGCTGATACTAACCCACTCGGCTTTATCTTGTTCAGCCGTAATATTGCAACGCCCCAACAAGTACAGAGTCTCGTAGCGGATTTGAGGTTGGCAGTGGGCCGTACCGATCCGCTAATTCTTGTGGATCAGGAGGGCGGTCGGGTTCAGAGATTGGGCCCGCCGCATTGGAGGCACGCCCCGCCCATGCGGGTCTTTGGAAACTTGTATGTGAGCAATCCAGATACTGCTGTTGATGCAATTCGCCTAAATATGCGTCTGATTGGAGCCGAGTTAGCTAAGCTTGGTGTCACGGTTGATTGCGCGCCAGTTCTTGATGTGCCTGTTCTCGGAGCTCACGACGTTATCGGCGATAGGGCGTCCAGTGAAGATCCGAAGGTGGTTGCAGCATTAGGTTCTGCGGCCTGCTCCGGTCTGCTTGATGCAGGAATTATTCCTGTCATAAAGCACATTCCGGGCCATGGTAGGGCAAAAGCTGACAGTCACGCGGAGTTACCAGTTGTGAACGCATCTATAGAGGAACTGCGTAACTCTGATTTTGTACCTTTTCTAACTAACTTGCCTCATTGTTATGCGATGACTGCTCATGTTCTTTACTCTGCAATTGACCCAGATTCGCCGGCAACGGTATCAAAAAAAGTAATTGGCGAGGTCATTCGTGGTGAGATGGGTTTTGGCGGTTTGCTCATGAGTGATGATCTTGGCATGTCAGCGTTGAAAGGCTCACTTAGGGAGCGTGCGGAGATGGCATTATCAGCGGGGTGTGATGTGGTAATGCACTGCGAAGGAACCTTCGCGAATATGGTAGAGGTTATGAGTGCCGTACCTCATGTAGGCAGTCGGTGTCTAGCAGCAGTAAGGAAAAGTGCAGAATACATTGACCGTAAGCTAGAAGTTGGCGGCCAAATAAGTGAATTGGCATGGCTAGACGATGTGTTGGCAGAATTTGTCCCATAAATGATGGAGTTTATATTAGATATCTCAGTGTGGGTTATTCCCGTGCTCTTCGCCATCACCCTACATGAGGCTGCACACGGGTATGCTGCATTGCGCTTGGGAGACGATACGGCCCTTCGTATGGGGCGTATATCTTTGAATCCACTTAAGCATGTAGATCGTTTTGGCACTATCTTGCTGCCGGCGATACTTATTCTATCCCGAGCACCCTTTGTTTTTGGCTGGGCTAAGCCCGTTCCTATAGACATTAGGCGTCTGCGTTCACCCAAGAAGGATATGGTATGGGTAGCTGCGGCCGGCCCTGCGATGAATATCGTCTTGGCCATTATTTCAGCCCTTCTCATACATATTGCCGTATTGCTGCCTGCTCCAGCCGAATCTTGGCTTCTTGATACACTACGAAATAGCGTGTTCATTAATGCCATTCTAGCAGTTTTTAACATGATCCCAATTCCACCCTTGGATGGTGGCCGGGTAGCTGTTGGATTGCTACCTGATTTCTATTCACAACGCTTGGCCCAATTAGAAAAATACGGCATGGTAATTATCTTAGGTGTATTAATTCTGGTGCCATGGTTAGGCACGTTAGTTGGGGTGCAAGTGCGTCCTTTCTCATGGGTTATATTGCCGATCGTGAACGGCCTCATAGGTGCTATTGTTTTCATGGCTGGCTTGTAGAAATAGGTACGGCGAGAAATGAACGAGGAATTAGCGGCATTCGAAGAAGATAAAAGACCGGACGGGGTTGTTTCCAAGAAGGATTTTGTTCTTAGCCTTGATGGGTTCGAGGGACCAATCGATATCCTACTAAATCTTACTCGTCAGCAGAAAGTAGATCTTACTCAAATATCGATTCTTGAACTTGCTGAACAATATTTAGAGTTTGTATCGGCTGCTCGCAGCCTCCAGATTGAGCTAGCAGCCGATTATTTGGTAATGGCAGCCTGGTTAGTCTTTCTGAAGTCACGTTTGCTTCTACCCTCTGAGGAGGATGAACAGCCTAGCGGTGAAGAAATGGCTGAGGTACTTAAGTTCCAGCTGCGGAGACTAGAGGGGATGCAAAAAGCTGGAAGGATGGTCTTAGAGCTGCCTAGAAGAGGTGTGGATTTCTTTCCCAGAGGCGCTCCAGAAGGAGTTCCGACAAAATACCGCTCAGTTTATGACGTCTCGCTTTACGATTTATTGAAAGCCTATGGTCGTCAAAGGAGTGAAGGCGGCAAGACTGCTCTAGAGATAGAACCGTTAGACTTGTTTTCAATCGATGATGCAGTTATTCGTCTTCGTCGTATCTTAGGAACCGTACCGGAATGGATGGAATTGAAGTTGTTTTTGCCCAAGGAACCCATGTCCCCACTGATGAAAAGATCCGCCATTAGCTCAACGCTGGTGGCGGTTTTGGAGCTGGTCCGGCAGGGGAAGGCTGACGTGAGGCAAGATGGTGGTATTTGTACCCCGATCTTTGTGCGATCCATGCAAGACGGTAGTGTGTCATGACTGCGTCGGAGGTAGATTCTGAAGTGGGAGCCATGAACATTGTTACTAAGAATGATTTAGAGTACTCGCATGAGCAGATGGATGATCTCAGACTCTTGGAAGCATTGCTGTTTGCCTCATCGGAACCTTTGACGGAGCGAGTGTTGGTAGAGCGTCTTGGGCCCCAAGCTGATCTACCCGCATTGCTCGAAAAGCTTCAAGCTAATTATCTGGGCCGAGGCGTTGAGGTCATTCGCACAAATGGGCGATGGTCATTCCGAACCTCACCTGATCTTGCAGGACGCCTTAAATTCGAAAAGATTGTTCCCAGAACATTGTCGCGGGCGGCGACTGAAACGTTAGCAATTGTCGCGTATCATCAACCCGTTACTCGATCAGAAATAGAAGAAATCAGAGGTGTGATTATCAATAGAGGAACTCTGAATCTTCTTTTGGAGGAGGGGTGGATCAAGCCACGCGGTCGGCGGCAGACACCAGGTCGGCCAGTTACTTGGGGTACTACGAATACGTTTCTAGTTCATTTTGGACTAGAGTCTTTAGACGAATTACCAGGCATTGAAGAACTCAAGGCTGCAGGTTTGCTAGATGCGCGGCGCGGTGTTTCCGCATACGGGGCTAGGGCTGAAGACAGCACTTTGCTGTTTGATACTGAAGAATCGGAAACTGCAATTGGATCTATGTCAAACGATTCGGATACTAATCCATAGGATGTAAAGGGTTTCTCTAGGTTATCTCAGCAACGCAAATAACCCAATGTAGTAATTTAGTTATTCTATGTTGCGGAAAGTTGGGATAATTATTTGTGCTGATCATTGCGAAGGGGAGAGCTTTCTGCGATGATATTTATATTCCTACATTTGGTTAAATTGGAGATGTGGACAAATGGGTTCATTGAGTATTTGGCACTGGATTATTGTTCTGGTGGTAGTCCTTTTGGTGTTTGGCAAAGGTAAGATTCCAACGTTGATGGGGGATGTAGCCAAGGGTATTAAGGACTTTAAGAAAAACATAAAAGACCCGGCTAATGAAACGTCTGAGGCTAAGGTTATCAATAATGATGATGATGCAGACGAAACCTCTATGGCGAAAGAAAAAGACGAGGCAGCGAGCACTTAATTGGTATTGATGTAGAAGTGTTTGGTGCGTCTAATAGGTGCTCACTATGCCTAGTCATATAATCCAATAAGTGAATATTATGGCAGGCATTTGACCTAGCTGGATGCTGTGTAGAATCTGAGCGGCGGGGCTTCATCTCATGTTCGATCTTGGCTGGTGGGAACTAGCAATCGTTGGGCTTCTGATGATTCTGATTCTCGGACCGAAGGAATTGCCAAATGCTATGCGTGCTATAGCAAAATTTCTGAGGAAGGCGCGTCGTCTGGCAGCGGAGTTCCAAGGGCATATAGACGATCTAATGCGAGAATCAGAATTAGCCGATGTCAAAAAAACCGTACAGAATATATCTCAGAAGGATATCGGTCGGGAAATCGAGAAAGTAGTTGATCCGACCGGCGAGTTTTCCGCAGAAATAGATTCTGCTTTGACAACAGCACGTGATGAAGTGGAGGAGCTAGAGAAAATAGGTAAGGCCAACCTAGTTGATTCGACTTCGGTTCCGCCTCAAGCTACTGTATCTTCCGGCTCGGCTACTGACAGTTCCGAAGATAAGACGACGGTGCCCAAGAAAAAGACGGCGGTGCCCAAGAAAAAGACGCCGGTGCCCAAAAAAAAAGACGCCGGATAATCGGCTAGCTGATGGCCGAACAACCTGACAGCCATACCATGCCTTTGCTCGACCATTTGGCTGAGCTTAGGAAGCGTTTGCTGTATTCGATACTTGCGTTTTTCATTGCGTTTGTTGGTTGTTTTTTTGTAGCGCAACCAATCTATGATTTTCTCGTTAGGCCTCTTGCGGACATTATGGACGAAGTGGGTGGCACTAAACGGATGATTTATACTGCATTAACCGAAGCGTTTTTTACCCAGATCAAGGTAGGTTTTTTTGCAGCAGCCTTCATCAGCTTTCCAATATTTGCGACTCAAATATGGCTGTTTGTTGCCCCTGGTTTGTACAAACACGAGAAGAACGCTCTATGGCCCTTTTTGATGAGCAGTCCCGTATTGTTTCTTTCGGGTGCGGCCTTCGTTTATTACTTTATCATGCCAATGGCTTGGCGGTTCTTGCTACAATTCCAAACTGCTGCTGATGAAAGTGTTCTTCCCATAGAGCTGGAAGCACGTGTGGGTGAATACCTTTCGCTTGTTATGAAGTTAATATTTGCATTTGGTATCAGTTTTCAACTTCCAGTACTACTGGTCCTATTAGCTCGTGTCGGCATTGTTACTGCGGAGGGGCTGGCGGAAAAACGAAAGTACGCTATTGTCGCGGTGTTTGTGTTTGCTGCGATCATCACTCCGCCCGACGTTATCAGTCAGATAGGTCTAGCGATTCCGATGATCCTACTTTATGAGGTTTCTATCTATTTGTGTCGTTTAGTGGAGCAAAAACGTGAAGAAGAGTGGGCTGCTGATGATGACAACGATGACTCTGAGGAAACCGATTTTAACGAGGATCTCTAATCGTTGCCCCTAGACGCAGAATAGCCTCCCCCGTATAACGCGCTTACGACAGTTCTCGGGGAAGACAGTAAATATGCTAGATATTCGATGGATACGGGAGAACCCCGATGCACTTGATAATGCCCTAATCCGCCGGGGTGGGGAGTCTTGTGCTGACTTAGTTCTGGCTGTGGATAGGGAGCACCGACTTGTTGTCACCCAGTTACAGGAACTCCAAACGGTCCGGAATGATACATCCAAGAAGATTGGAGCTTTGAAAAGAGAAGGTGGCGATGTTCAAGACCTGCTTGATGGGATTAGTTCTATCAAGGCCAAGATGGAAAAATTAGAAGAAGACGAGCGGCGACTTGAGGCTTCTCTTCGAGAAATCTTACTGGATATTCCCAATTTACTTCATGTGGATGTGCCAGAGGGATTAGATGAAGATGCTAATGTAGAGTTACGACGTTGGGGCACTCCACCCTCCTTTCCTTTCACCGCTAAGGATCACGCTGACCTCGGCGAGGCGCTTGGTCTTATGGACTTTGAGACGGCAACACATATGTCGGGTTCCCGTTTTGTGTTTCTTACGGGTCCCCTTGCAGGGCTAGAGAGAGCTCTAGCTCAGTTTATGCTGGACACACATACGCAAGAAAATAATTACAAGGAGGTTAATCCCCCCTTGTTGGTGCGGGAAGCAGCCTTAGTCGGTACCGGTCAGCTTCCAAAATTTTCTCAAGAGCAGTACAAGACTACTGAAGATTTGTGGCTAATTCCAACGGCGGAAGTCTCACTTACAAACTTTGCAGCTGATAAGATTCTTAGAGGTGAGGATTTGCCTTTACGGTTCACAGCCTGCACGCCGTGTTTTCGCGCTGAAGCTGGCGCTGCCGGAAGAGATACTCGCGGCATGATCCGTCACCATCAATTTGAAAAAGTTGAACTTGTCAGCATTATTGTGCCGGAGGATTCAGAAGCAGAGTTAGAACGCATGACAGGCTGTGCTGAACAAATTTTGCAAAAGCTATCCTTGCCTTATAGGGTTATGTCTTTATGTGCCGGTGATCTAGGCTTTGCGAGTCACCGTACATATGATCTTGAAGTATGGCTTCCTGGTCAGAATGCATATCGCGAGATATCTAGTTGTTCTGCCACACTTGATTTCCAAGCCCGCCGAATGAATGCGCGCTTTCGTCCTTTAGGGAAACAAAAAGGTACACGCTATGTTCATACGCTCAACGGGTCGGGCCTCGCTGTTGGCCGATGTCTAGTCGCTGTTATGGAGAACTACCAGCAGGCAGACGGGTCCATAGACATACCAACCGTGCTCAGACGCTATATGAATGGTCTACAAAAGATACCTCCTCCCTGAAAGAGGGTATGGCTTAATATATGTTTACTCCCCGCCACGAGCTGTCAAATTGCAGGATTCTTTTATCCAACGATGATGGAATTGATGCGCCGGGACTTAAGGTTTTGGAACGAATAGCACATCAATTAAGTCAAGACGTTTGGATTGTTGCGCCTGTTACTGAACAAAGTGGGGCTGGCCATTCCTTGACATTGCACCAGCCATTAAGGCCAAACTGTCTGGGCGAGAAAATATATAGCGTAGATGGTACCCCAGCTGATTGTGTTCTTGTGGCGATTAATCACTTAATGAAAGAGGAACAACCTGACCTTATTCTTTCTGGCGTCAACATGGGCGCCAATCTAGGTGAAGATGTACATTATTCAGGTACGGTAGCCGCGGCACTCGAAGGAACGTTATTGGGTATTCCGGGCATAGCACTCAGCCAGGTGTTTTCAAGTCCTGATGTGGTCCGATGGGAAACGGCAGAAAACTACGCACCAGATATTATCATGAAGTGCTGTGCGGCCAGTTGGGGAAAAAATATTCTTTTAAACGTCAATTTCCCTGATAAGCCCCTAGACGAAGTTGGTGGTCTATCGGTAGTACGTCAGGGAAAACACAAGATTGGGGACGAGCTAGCTTTTCGTAGTGATCCCCGTGGTCGAGAATATCTGTGGATAGGGCCACGGCGCTTGGCTAATGCCTCGGAAGAGGGGACCGACCTTCATGCTATCGCAGAGGGTCGGATAACGGTGACACCAATCTGTGTGGATTTGACACATCGTGAGACAGCATTGGCGCTCAAGAAGGTGCTTGAGTGAGCAGCGAGAGCCGAAAAATTCGGTTTATAATGGATTTACGTAATTCCGGAGTTAGCAATACGGCGGTATTATCCGCGCTAGAGAGAATTCCGCGGGATGTGTTTGTTGAAGAATCCTTTCTTGACCAGGCATATGCGGATCGTGCCTTACCGATTAGTTGCGGACAAACTATAAGCCAGCCATTGGTCGTGGGGCTTATGTCGCAGGCACTCGATGCAGGTAAGCGGCACAAGGTGTTGGAGGTGGGAACCGGATCGGGATATCAGGCTGCTGTTTTAGCCAAGTTATGTCGACGGGTTTACACGATTGAACGGCACGCCGACTTGCTTAAAACAGCGGAAAGTAGATTCAAAGAGCTGCGATTACACAACATTACAACATTACGGGGCGATGGCTGGAAAGGATGGGTTCAACAGGCTCCCTTTGACCGAATTTTGGTTACAGCGGCGGCTAGAGTTGTTCCTCCAAACCTTACAGCACAATTGTCGGGCGATGGAGGAATTATGGTGTTACCTGTAGGTGATGTTGCGGGACTTGATCAAGAAGTTATTCGTGTCACGAATAATGATGGAAAGCTCGAAACTGAAAGAATGTTTCCCGTAAGGTTTGTGCCATTGGTGGAAGAAAACCCGCCAACAAGATAAAGGTCAATATTCTGTGTTTAGATTGGCGATGTTTAAAGTTAACGGTGAATAACCTTATAGTGGTTTTGATGGATGCATGTGTCTTAAAGAATTTGTTTGTGCCGCTTATGGTAATGGCGCTTCTTTCGGCTTGTGCTCCTAAGTGGGAGCCACCGGCGGGTTACCGTGGCGGAATTCTTCTAGCAGCTGATATACCAAGCACAGTTTTGGTTAAGAAGGGGGATACGGTTTATGCTATTGCCCGACGTTATAACGTTACGATGAAATCCATTATTTCTCAAAATAAGCTACAACCACCTTATATGCTATTTCCTGGCCAAGACCTGGCGCTTGTTCCTCCAATGATTCATGTAATTTCCCGTGGGGACACGCTTTACAGCATATCCCGCCGCTATGGCGTTGATACGCACATTTTAGCAGCACGAAACGGCATACAATCCCCCTACACCATTCAGGTTAATCAGACCCTTGTTATTCCGGATGCGTACACTACTGCTTCAGTGGCATTGAACCGCTCTGACACTGGATCTTCAGTTAAAGTACAAGGCCGCATAGCATCAGAAAATTCTAGGTCAAAGCTTAGGGAAAACAAGCAAGCTAAATCGGCACCACCTGCGATACCGCCACAACCACTGGCTCCACCGGCTCGGTCTGGGAGCCGGTTTGCCTGGCCTGTGCAAGGCAAGGTTACTGCTAGATTTGGTTCAGTAGGTAAGGGCCTCCATAACGATGGAATAAACATTCTAGTACGGGAAGGCACAAATGTCCGAGCTTCTGAGAATGGGGTTGTGGCATATTCTGGTAACGAACTTAAGGGTTTTGGTAATCTCTTACTGGTCAAGCATGATGACGGATGGATGACAGCGTATGCGCATAATAGAAACTTATTCGTTAAGCGCGGGGAGCGCGTTCAAAAAGGCCAAATTGTTGCTAAGGTTGGTCGAACTGGCAATGTCAGAACAGCGCAGCTTCATTTTGAAATTCGCCGAGGAACAAAAGCTGTTGATCCCTTAAAGCATCTAATAACGCCTCAGAGCTGAGAGTAGTGGAAGACTTCGCGGCTTCATCGATAATTTCAAAAGTGATGGTGGAGAGAGCTGAGTATATACTCGATGTGCTGACTTGGGCTGAGGACTTATGGTAGGCAAGGTGAATTTGAATTGGCAATTGTACGGGGCAGAGTGAACCGGCCCAGATACGTTTTTCTTAAGGCTTTGCAGTATTTAGGAGAAGCGCTCGAGCTTGTGTGCCGTCGGCTAAACGTCGTCCGCTGCCTGCAATCGACTCCGCTATACCCTGAACAAGGGCGGCATTGTCGGGAGCCTTTAGTCCATTTGGTAGATAAATATTATTTTCAAAACCTACGCGTGCATGCCCCCCTTTTGCAATAGCCCCTAGAACACAGGCTTGTTCGTTCTTTCCGAATGCACAAACTGACCAATAGTAACCGTCTGAAGGTAATGTTAAAAAGCCTTTGAGGTTATCTAGAGAAGATTCTTGATTTTCGGAATAACGCCCAAGAACAAACTGAAGAAAATGTGTGGTGCCAGGCACAACACCGCGCTTAGCGAGGTTGAGGAACCAGTTAAGCTCTTTTGGGGTGTATATAATATATTGTACCAAGACCCTCTCGTTCCAAAGCCAATTAAAGAAACTTGATGCCGCCGGTATCGCTGCTTCGTCAGGTGCGAGTTCCTTTATGGCGAGGGAGACTGCTTCGGGCTTTACACTCCTTACACAGGCCATTTGCTCGTCGGGAGAGAATATCCCTGCACTTTCAGTTGTGATTTGTATAACCAGGTCTTCCTTAATAGACCTACGTACGGCGGCAATGGCTTCTTTGTACAGGTCGGCATTGAGGCTATGGCGGCCCGTTTTGTCTCTTACATGAAGGTGTAAAAGACAGGCCCCAGCGTCCCGGCATCGAGCCGCATCTATGGCTATTTCGGTTACAGAGATTGGCAGGGCCGGATGGTCCGTTTTCATCTTACGCGCTCCGTTTGGCGCGACGGCTAATACAAGAAGTTCTGGTTTGTTATCTTGTGAATGCAAAACCATCTTTCTTTCTGATGACATACCCGATTACAACCCAGTTTGCTGTGGGACGATTGAAGCTTACATCCGAGCACTTGTAGCGCGCTAGGGTGACCAGAAGAGTTACACGCAATAGTTGCTTCTACCTAAACCGGGATTGTTCAAAGAATCAATTAAAAGCATGTTTTCTGTATTTCTCTGATGACGGAATACTCTATATCTAAGTCGCACCTATAGGCTGGCTGTCATGATCTAGTGGGATTGAGGCACGGTTTACTAGCGCGGCAGACTGCTTTCACCCATGAGATACTCATCTACTGCCCGCGCGCACTGCCGACCTTCGCGAATCGCCCAAACGACCAGAGATTGTCCACGTCGCATGTCACCTGCTGCAAAAACGTTCGAGATAGAAGTTTTATAACTCACAGTATCTGCTTTGACATTACCACGATTATCAAGCACTACATCCAGTTCGGTTAGTAGTCCCGTCTTTATAGGATGCACGAAGCCCATAGCCAGAAGGACGAGGTCCGCTTTGAGCTTGAACCTTCCATCTACTGTGTCGACCATGGTCATGCGGCCATCTTTTCCCTTAGCCCACTCGATACGTGTGCAGTCCAGCGCAGCAACACGCCCTTTACCATTATCCAAAAAGGATTTTGTGGTTACGCTGAATTCACGTGCAGCACCCTCCTCTTGTGAAGAAGAAGTACGGAACTTAAGGGGCCAATAAGGCCATACCAAATCTTTATTTTCGTGATCAGGTGGTCGGTCAAGAATCTCTAGCTGTGTCACTGATAGGGCACCCTGACGAATGGATGTTCCTATACAGTCTGAACCTGTATCCCCACCACCGATTACAATCACATGACGGTTCTTTGCGATGATAGCGCCCTCAGTCTCTTTGTCGGCTGCCAAACCATTACCAGAAATTCTTTTGTTTTGTTGAGTTAGGAAGTCCATTGCATAATGTATACCGTCAAGTCCGCGACCTGGTACTGGCAGGTCCCGCGGACTTTCAGAACCGCCGGCAAGAACCGCGGCATCAAAATCATGGCGCAGAGCTTTCCCAGTTAAATCAACTCCAACATGGATGCCAGTTTGGAATTTCACACCTTCGGCCGTCATAAGCCGTATACGGCGGTCGATGAGATGTTTCTCCATCTTAAAGTCTGGAATGCCGTATCGGAGCAAGCCACCGATGGAATCATTTTTCTCGAATACTGTCACTGAATGACCGGCACGAGCGAGTTGCTGTGCTGCGGCCATTCCTGCAGGACCTGACCCTACTATGGCGACGGTCTTGCCTGACTTACTAGTTGGGGGAAGTGGCTTAACCCAGCCTTCCTCAAATCCCCTATCGATAATTGCGCATTCGATTGATTTGATAGTTACCGGCTTGCTGTTTATATTTAGGGTGCATGCCTCTTCGCAAGGAGCCGGGCAAATACGCCCCGTGAATTCCGGAAAGTTGTTTGTAGAATGCAATGCATCTAGGGCATCTCGCCAATTACCCCGATAAACTAAGTCATTCCAATCAGGAATTAAGTTGTCTACAGGGCAGCCGCTGTGGCAGAAGGGGACACCGCAATCCATACATCGGGCGCCTTGGTTCTGGGTCTCTTCTGTTGGCAAAGGTTGTACGAATTCTAGCCAGGTGTTAACCCGTTCGGTAATAGATTCTGAGGTTCTTTCAATACGATCAAGCTCCATGAATCCGGTTGTTTTACCCACGTGCTATCTCCCGGTTCGTAACCGAGTCCGAAGCGGCGTATCCCGTTTCGAGTTCATTCTTGGAGAGAGCACGGCGATAGTCTGTTGGCACCACTTTAATAAACTTCGATAAGTACTGGTCCCAGTTATCAAGAATTGTCTTTGCACGCACACTTCGTGTGTAATGTTTGTGCTTTTGTATTAAGAGCTTAAGGCGTGCCTCATCGTTCCTTAGTGGATTATCGATGACGGGGACGTTTGGACCATCTTCTGGTAAAGCTTTGTCAGCCTTTACCGATTCAAGCTCTACTATTTGCATATTACAGCGTTCCGAAAAATCACCGATTTCATCGAGAACATACGCAATACCGCCACTCATGCCGGCTGCAAAGTTACGTCCTGTTTCGCCGAGAACCACAATGCATCCACCTGTCATGTACTCACAACCATGGTCACCAACTCCCTCTACGACAACTACAGCACCCGAATTACGTACGCCAAATCTTTCACCAGCGACTCCGGAAATATAGCATTCGCCTGAGATGGCGCCGTAGAGCAAAGTGTTTCCTACAATAATATTCTCTGCCGCATTTAGTTTTGAATCATCAGGCAGATAAACTGAAATTCGGCCGCCAGATAGGCCCTTTCCGAGGTAATCGTTAGCCTCTCCAATTAGTTCCAAGTTTATGCCGCGGGCAAGGAACGCACCAAAACTTTGGCCCGCACTGCCGCGAGCAATGATTGAGATTGTATCCTCGGGGAGACCTTTATGACCATACCGTCGAGCAACTTCACCAGAGAGCATGGTTCCAAATGTCCGATTACGGTTGACAATCGGTATGTCAATGCTAATTGGGGTCCCGTTCTCTAAGGCGGGTTTGGCAAGTTCTATCAGTTTATTATCCAAGGCTTTCTCGAGCTGGTGCTCCTGGGTTTCGCTATTGTACATTGCGATGTTAGGATCCACGTTAGGACGATAGAGCAACTTAGCAAGGTCCACTCCTTCCGTTTTCCAGTGATTGATAGCATTACGACCATCCAGCATGTCAACTCGACCAATCATGTCTTGGAACGTACAGAAGCCCAGTTTGGCCATAATTTCACGGACTTCTTCGGCAACCATGAAGAAGTAATTTACAACACTTTCAGGTTTACCGGCAAAACGCTTACGTAATATGGGATCCTGGGTGGCAACACCAACTGGACAGGTATTGAGATGACATTTTCTCATCATAATACAGCCAAGAGTAATCAATGGTGCTGTGGAAAAACCAAACTCATCGGCACCCAAAAGTGCACCTATTACGACGTCTCGGCCAGTTCTAAATCCTCCATCTACTTGCAGGGCAACTCGGGTACGGAGATTATTAAGTACTAGCGTTTGCTGAGTTTCTGCCAGACCAATTTCCCAGGGTAATCCGGCATGTGTTACTGAAGTCAGGGGACTAGCTCCGGTACCGCCATCATACCCTGATATAGTAATATGATCTGAGCGAGCCTTTGCCACACCTGCTGCAACCGTGCCAACACCCACCTCGGAAACCAACTTGACACTTACCCGCGATTCTGGATTGACGTTTTTTAGGTCGTGAATGAGTTGGGCTATGTCTTCGATGGAGTAGATATCGTGATGTGGAGGGGGCGAAATTAGCCCTACACCAGGAGTTGAATGACGAACCTTAGCTATTTGCCCATTGACTTTGTGTCCTGGTAACTGCCCCCCTTCACCGGGTTTTGCTCCCTGGGCAATCTTAATCTGTAAAACGTCGGCATTGACAAGGTATTCGGTTGTCACTCCGAAGCGGCCCGACGCAACCTGCTTTATGGCCGAACGCATTGAATCGCCGTTCGACATTGGACTAAATCGATCAGGTTCTTCTCCACCCTCACCAGTGTTGGATTTACCACCAATTCGGTTCATGGCGATAGCTAAAGAAGAATGTGCTTCCCTCGATATGGAACCAAATGACATGGCACCAGTTGCAAAACGTTTAACAATTTCCGCAGCTGGCTCGACCGCATCTAGGGCGATGGGTTGTGGTAACGACCGGAATTCCATTAGGCCGCGAATAGTTAACAATCGTTGGTTCTGATCGTTGATTAAGCTCGCAAAATCGGCGTAAGTCGCGGGATTGTTTCCACGAGCGGCGTGTTGTAATTTGGCGATGCTATCTGGTGACCATGCATGTTCCTCTCCGCGCAAACGAAATTGATATTCACCCCCTGGATCTAGCATCTTTTGTTTGACGTTGGTTTCGTCAAATGCAGCTTGATGCCGCTGCAGTGTCTCATGTGCGACCTCTAGTAGGCCAATCCCTTCAATTGTTACCGAGGTTCCAACAAAATATTGACCAACGAATGAGCTTGATAAGCCGATAGAATCAAATATTTGGGCGCCACAATAGGACTGGTAAGTAGATATCCCCATTTTGGACATCACCTTTAGTATGCCCTTGTTCATCGCTTTGGCGTAGTTAGCTTTTGCTCGGTCTGCGGTGAGGGAGTGAGGCAAACTAGATAGTGCTCCTTCGAGCGTAGCGAAAGCGAGGTATGGGTTGATGGCTTCAGCACCGTATCCAGCGAGCAGACACATATGGTGGACTTCACGTGCTTCGCCAGTTTCAACTATTAAGCCGACTTCGGTTCTGAGGCCCCGCTGCACAAGGTGATGATGCACGGCTGCGGTTGCTAAAAGTGCTGGTATAGCGATTTGGTCGTTATCAATGCCTCTGTCTGATAATATTAGAATATTGTGTCCAGCCAAGACCGCATCCTCTGAGTTCTTACACAAGTCTTGTAACGCTGCCTTCATGCCTTTGGCACGATTTGTGACCGGATAGGTGACACTCAAGGTATGCGACTTGAACCGGTTATCAACTAAATCGCCGATAAAGCGAATCTTATGCAGTTGTTCGTCGGTTAAGATGGGTTGATTGGCCTCGAGTCTCCAATGGCTATCACTGTGCTCGAGATCTAAAAGGTTTGGGTGAGGGCCAATAAGAGTCACCAAAGAAGTGACGAGTTCTTCCCGAATCGCATCAATTGGGGGATTTGTGACCTGGGCGAAGCACTGCTTGAAATAGGTGTATAACAGCTTTGGCCTATTAGAGAGGACAGAGATAGGTGTGTCTCGTCCCATCGAACCAATGGGTTCTTCGCCATTGGTGGCTGCGGGAAGAAGAAAAAAGCTGAGATCTTCCTGTGTATATCCGAAAGCTTGCTGTAGCTTTAATAGTTCAATCGCTGCCGGTTCTGGGCTCTGTGCCGTTGGCCTAGGTAAATCTTCTAGTCGGATTTGCGTTTTGGCTAACCAACTGCCGTAAGGTTTAGCATTCGCCAAAGTATTCTTTAGTTCGTCATCATCAATAATCCGGCCTTCAAGTGTATCGATCAATAGCATCTTACCCGGCTGTAAACGCCATTTCTTGACGATCTTGCCTTCAGGAATGTCGTCCAGCACACCGCATTCGGACGCCATTACTACTAAATCATCCTCGGTAATAATATAGCGTGCAGGCCGAAGCCCATTTCTATCTAAAGTAGCTCCAATTTGTCGCCCATCGGTAAATGCAACAGCAGCAGGGCCGTCCCAGGGTTCCAGCAAGGCGGCGTGGTACTCATAGAAGTCACAACGGGCTTTATCCATTAGAGGGTTGCGGCCCCAAGCCTCTGGAATTAACAGCATCATCGAATGCGCTAGTGAGTAGCCACCTTGGAAGAGCAGTTCCAGTGCATTATCAAAGCAAGCTGTATCGGATTGTCCTTCAGCGATTAATGGCCAGAGTTTTTCTAGGTCTTTCCCAAATAATTTAGACTTCATTGAGTGACGGCGGGCTGTCATCCAATTTAGATTACCACGAAGGGTATTGATCTCGCCGTTATGTGCAATCATTCGATAAGGATGCGCCAACCGCCACGATGGAAATGTATTTGTTGAAAAGCGTTGATGCACTAAAGCTAATGCAGTCACCACACGAGAGTCGGTCAGATCTGTGAAGTAGCTACTAATCTGCTTTGCGAGAAGCATTCCCTTGTAAACGATTGTTCGTGATGACATTGAAGTTGTAAAAAAATAATTATCCGGATCGATCTTGTGGCTACGATCGTAATTAGAAATCTGTTTCCGGATTACAAATAGTTTGCGCTCAAATGCATCTTGATCAGTAACGTTGGGGCCGGCACTGATGAAAATTTGTCTGATTTTCGGCTCAGTCGTCTTAACGGTGACGGCTAAGCCCTCGTCGTTAACAGGTACGTCACGCCAACCGAGTACGTTTTGTCCCTCAGCTATAATGAATTGCTCCACGTGACGTTCGCAATTACGACGGTTATCTTTGTCTTGAGGCAGGAACATCATGCCGATAGCGTACTGTCCAACTGGTGGCAACTCGAACCCTAGCTTTGGAGTCTCATCGCGAAAGAATGCATCAGGGATCTGTATTAAGAAACCCGAGCCGTCGCTTGCTAATTCATCAGAACCAACGGCACCTCGGTGCTCTAAATTCTCAAGTATCTTTAGGCCTTGTTGAACAATACTATGGCTTTTGACACCTTTGAAATTAGTGACAAAACCTACGCCACACGAGTCGTGTTCTTTAGCTGGATCATACAAACCCTGCTTTACCGGGACTTTGCTGCCGGTTAGATGATCTGGCCATTGGCCGTTTTTCGACCGGGACGAATTCAATTTATCCTCCAGACAACTAAACACGGACCTCTCGGAGTGACCAAGAGGCCTATCACCCCTTCCCCTAGCCGATTCTAGGCCCCTTACTCAACACTTGATTTGAGGTTTACAGAAACCCAGCACCCAGCACGATGAGTGTGTAATTATTTTACTTTATCAGATTTCTCTAGATAGTAGTGAATGCAGACCGCCCATTAGGCGGAGAAATGGTACTGAATCCCATTAAAATGACGTTGAATCTTGGTTTTGGTTAAATTGCAGTATACCAGAAAGAACTGGAGGAGGAGAAGGCGTTATGAACCGAGATAAAACCATTGCGGTAGTTGGTGCCGGTGTAATCGGATCTAGCTGGGTAGCCCTTTTGGTCTATTACGGTTACAAAGTTAAGATTGTTGATCCTTCATCCGACGCAACTGATAGGTTGTCAACATACGTCCGAAAGGCATTGAAAACACAGGAAGAAATATATGGGGAGTGTTCAGAGAAAGGTAGTTACCTTATATCAAGAGACCTCCAAAGCGCTTTAGAGTCGGCCCATTTTGTAATCGAGTCTGGTCCTGAGCCGCTAGAAACGAAGCAAGACCTAATTTCGGTGATAGATTCTCTACTAGGGCCTGAAATTGTTATTGCGAGCAGCACTACATCGCATATTCCTTCTGATCTCCAGACGAGGTGTAGGTATCCTGAACGTGTTCTTGTGGCTCATCCCTTTAATCCACCGCACTTGATACCCTTGGTGGAGCTTGTTCCTAGCCCGCGAACGAGTGCAGATTCTATTTCAGTGGCCCAGTGTTTTCTTGAAGGTCTTGGCAAGACGACTATCCTGCTACGAAAAGAGATGATTGGACATGTAGCTAATCGCCTCACTGCAGCACTCTATCAAGAGGCGGTGCATCTGGTGGCTGAAGGTGTTGTAGATGTACAGGAGATTGATAGAGCTATCGTACATGGGCCCGGCCTTCGATGGGCTGTTATGGGCCCGCATCTGCTCTACCATTTAAGTGGTGGGGAAGGTGGTATGTCGTATTACCTCGAACATTTGGGACCAACTCAAGAACGCCGTTGGGCTGACCTGGGCCATCCAAAACTCACGTTAGACGTTCGGAATGCACTAATTGAGGGTGTTGCTGATGAGGCGGATGGGCGGAGTATCTCGGAAATAGAAAGACAGAGGGATGATGCTCTTCAGCGGATATTGAAAGCTCTAAAGCCCCTTAACCTATAATTAAGTCCAACTATTACTAGTTTTTCCCAACCTACCAGCATGGTTTTGTATAAACTGCCATGCGACTCGGCCTGACCGTGCACCTCTTGTGACAGCCCATTCAGTGGCTTGAGCTCTGAGCTCTGTCACTGGGATATCGATATTAAGATGTTCGGCGTATGCTTCTACTATTTCTAAGAATGTGTCCTGATCTATATGGTGAAAGCCAAGCCAAAGGCCAAAACGGTCTGAAAGTGAGACCTTTTCTTCTGTCGCTTCACCCCGGTGAATATTCGTTTCTCTTTCATTTTCAATCATATTTCTAGCCATTAAGTGACGCCGATTCGACGTGGCATAAAAAAGTACGTTCTGTGGTCGTCCCTCTAGACCACCCTCTAAAACCGCTTTCAGCGCTTTGTAGCTGTCGTCTACGCCTTCAAATGAAAGATCATCACAAAAAAGTAGACACTGTCGTTTTGTTACGCGCATTATATTCAATAACTTGGGTAGCGTCGGGATATCTTCTCGATGAATTTCCACCAAGACAAGGTTCTCGCTACTTAATTGCTCTTCGTTAACTGCGGCGTGCACTGACTTTATCAACGAACTTTTACCTGTGCCGCGCGCACCCCACAGGAGTACATTGTTTGCGAGATAGCCCTTTGCGTGCTGGCGGGTATTCTCGAGGAGCGCCTTGGCCTGTCGATCTATCCCTTTGAGTAGTGATAGTGGTAGGCAGTTTACGTTCTTGATGGGAAAAAGCTCGGTATCATCTGGTTGCCAAACGTATGCGTTAGTGTCCGTCAAGGCTGGATTACTAGGTTTTCTTGGTGCTATGCGCTCTAAGTGGGAGGCAATGGCGCTCAGAGTTTTAGCTAGGGGATGTTCTGTCATATTAATCTTAGGGCAAAAAAACCGTCAGCCAACCCTATCAGATTCTTATCTGCCGTCAACGCGCCCAAATATGAGCGTCCGTACTCTATCATATTGATTCTGAAATGTTTGTTAGCATTTGCAAGTCCCGCAGGGATGAGTATAGTCCGCCAACCGGGCATATCTAAACAGGAGAAATTTCATGTTTGGTGGCGAAGCAGCCAGTGGTTTTACGGCTTTTATTCCGTTGATCCTAATATTCGTAGTTTTTTACTTTCTTCTCATACGACCACAGCAAAAAAAGATGAAGACCCACCGTGCTATGTTAGACGCGGTACGGCGGGGTGACCGAATTGTAACAAACGGTGGTATTGTTGGGTTGGTTACTAGAGTTATGGCCGATGAACGCGAGCTTACAGTTGAAATCGCGGAAGGGGTACGAGTTAAAGTAATGCGGGACATGGTATCTAATGTCTTAACGAAAACAGATCCGTTGCCTGCGAAGGCAGAAAAACAATAAAACTATGTATGAAGATAGTAGGTGCTTCACGGAATAAGGGCGTATCGACTCGGAATTCTCAGCGATGATCAAATTCTCTAAACTAAAAATTACTACTGTCATTCTGGTTGTTTTGACCGGCATGTTTTTTGCTGTTCCGAATCTATTTGATCGGAGCGAAAAGGAAGATTTTCCCGGATGGTGGCAGCCGATATCTTTGGGCTTGGACCTTCTAGGTGGTTCCTATCTTTTGCTTGAGGTAGGCGTGGAAGCGGTCTTGAAAGAGCAGCTAACTAGCGTCCAGGAGAGTGTTCGAGCGGCCCTGCGTAAAGAAAGGATATCGTATCGTAATCTCCGTGTTGGGGACGGCGTTGTTACCGTAAACATCACGAATGCGGAACGAGAACGGGAAGCCCGTCAATTGGTTCGAGCAGCTCTTCAGAATGATGGCGCAGTTGTGCAGGTTGCGGAGGGTGGGCGCTACCGTATCACTCTTCCAGAGGATAAGCAGAGAGATACAGCTATATCAGCGGTAAACCAGTCTATAGAAATCGTTCGGCGTCGTGTTGATGAATTTGGAACAACCGAGCCAAATATTCAACGTCAAGGACAGGACAGAATTATCGTAGAGCTACCAGGTGTAGATGATCCTGAACGTGTTAAAGAGCTAATCGGTCGTACGGCAAAACTGAACTTTCACTTATTAGAGCCTGGGATTGGTTCTGGCGTTAATATAGACCCCAGAGACGTACCAGCCGGCTCCATGCTTGTTCCTGGTCTTGCAGAGGACCCAACTATGTATATCGTGGAGCGCCGGGTGCGAGTTCCAGGTGATCGTTTAGTCGATTCTCAACCCACATTCCAAGATGGCCGCCCCGTTGTCTCTTTCCGTTTTGACACCGCGGGAGGTAGGCGGTTCGGCCAGGTGACTCAGAATAATGTTGGTCAAAGACTTGCAGTAATACTCGATGAACAGGTGATTAGTTCACCGGTGATTCGCAGCCCCATTCTCGGAGGCAGTGGAATAATTGAAGGTGGGTTTACTGTCCAATCGGCACAGGATCTAGCTTTGCTTTTACGTGCTGGCGCTCTTCCAGCCCCCTTAACAATGCTGGAAGAACGGACGGTTGGCCCCGGTCTTGGGGCGGACTCGATACGAGCAGGCGCAATTGCTTGTGGACTTGGCCTAATGCTCGTTATTGTTTTCATGATTTTGACTTATGGGTTGTTCGGCGTTTTCTCTACAGTTGCCCTGATGATTAACCTGGGTTTGCTTCTTGGGGTACTAAGTGCGTTAGGTGCGACTCTAACTCTTCCGGGTATAGCTGGTATCGTTTTGACAGTTGGTATGGCAGTTGACGCCAATGTGCTGATCTTTGAACGGATGCGGGAAGAAGTACTTACAGGACGCACTTTATTTAACGCTCTAGAGTCAGGGTTCAGGCAAGCTTTTAAGACTATCGTGGACTCAAATCTAACGACGTTAATTGCTGCTATTCTATTGTTTTATTTTGGGAGTGGGCCTGTCAGGGGGTTTGCAGTAACGCTGGGTATAGGAATCGTCACGTCGATGTTCACCGCAATAATGATAACGCGTTTGATGGTGGTTTTGTGGCTCCGTGGTACTCGTGCTGAGGTACTTCCAATCTCAGTAGCTGCGCAGGCCCGCAAGAGAATTAAAGCTCTGATTGTCTACCTTCCCCAGAAGTTTAGTGTTCGCTTTGTTGAGAAACGTAGGATTGCAGCTTTTGCCTCTGCTATAATACTGTTCGTTTCTGTTGGATCGATAGCCATCCAAGGCTTGAACTTTGGAATTGATTTTGCCGGTGGTATCTTGATGGAAGTTCGAGCGCCTAAGGCAGTCGACCCCGCTACCATCCGCGCGGAAGTAGGATCCTTGGGTCTCGGAGACGTTTCTATTACCACGTTTGGAGATACCGGTCGGGATATTTCTATTCGTGTTCAGCGCCAAGAGGGAGGTGAGGAGGCTCAGAGCATTGCATTACGAAAAGTGCAAGAGGCACTAGGCACCGATTACGAGTATCGGCGGACAGAGTTGGTCGGACCTAAAGTTGGTGCGGAGCTGGTGCGCGATGGAGCTTTGGCGGTGGGTCTGGCAATTATGGCTATTTGTTTTTATATATGGGTAAGGTTTGAATGGCAGTTTGCTCTGGGAGCAACCCTTGCCCTTACCCATGACGTAATTTCGACAGTGGGCCTATTCTCGGTACTCCAGTTAGATTTTAATCTTACGACGGTCGCTGCGATTCTGACAATTGCTGGTTATTCGATTAATGATACGGTTGTCGCCTATGACCGTGTTAGGGAGAACCTCCGCAAGTATAAGAAGTTGCCCTTACTCGAGTTATTAAATTTGTCTCTGAACAATGTTTTATCGAGGACGATCCTAACAAGCTTTACAACACTCTTGGCTGTAATGGCACTCTATGTATTTGGCGGTGAGGTGCTCCGTGGCTTTAGCTTTGCACTGGTTTGGGGTGTTATGATTGGCACTTATTCCTCTATATATGTCGCTATTCCAGTTCTTGTGTACTTCAATTTACGTCGGGAAGACATGCTCGCTGTCGCTCCGACAACTACTCAGATACCGGAGGCGGAACGGATCCCAGTCGAGTAAAGGGCCATGCGAGAGGGTCATGAAAATAGTAGCGAGCGATTTCGGGGAGAGGCAAGTCATCCAGAGTTATAAAGCTGGGGGCTTCCGGGTCTCGGGTGTTGCTTACAGCCAGTCACTATTGGTGTTTCCCGAGACTAGTATTCTCTGGTCTGTTTCTCACATAGATCGAATCAATGAGTCTGATTTCAAGCCACTATGCGACCGTGCTTCACAACTCGACATTTGTATATTCGGCTGCGGTGAGAGAATGTTACCACTGCCAAGCTTGCTCAAGGACCTCTTAAAGAAGGCTAATATATCTGGAGAATCTATGAATACGGCCGCGGCTTGTCGGACCTATAATCTTCTTGCCGTGGAGGGCCGCAGTGTGGCTGCAGCATTAATTTGTCTATAACGAAAAAAAAGGGGCCAAAAGGCCCCTTTTCTAAAATCTATTAATGGTAATTAGCCCATAAAGTTCTGCTGCGCTACCATACAAAACAACATTGGTATCGATAACAAGGTATTCGTTCGAGAAAATAGCATGGCTGTTCTGGCAGCCGCAGCTTTTGTATCCGCATCCGCTTCAACCAAGCCCAACGCTTTCTTTTGATTCGGCCATATAACAAACCAAACGTTAAACCACATGATAGCACCGAGCCACATACCAATTCCAATGATGAGGCCTTCGCCGGTCTGAGTTCCGAGAAGGATAGCATCCACCAAATAACCACTTAGCATTGCAAGAATTAGGCCCGTTATGATTGTTGCCATTGCGCCCCAACGGAACCAAAAAAGAGCAGCTGGTGCAATGACTTTGCTCACTGCCGGTTTTTGTTCATCGGGAATATTGGGCATATTAGGAATTTGTACGAAATTGAAATACCAGAGTAACCCTATCCACATGATGCTACTGAGAACATGCAAATACCGAAACAGAAATTGCCAAAAGTCTATGGCCCAATCGTAGTTCTGGTTTATCAGGAAGACTACAACGGTTAGCAGAAAACCGGCAATCACTGCCTTTGGAAGACTTGTAAGTATTGAACTCATAACCTATTCCCCTATGAGGTAAGACACTACTGCTGCTCTGAAAACAGTCTCGTACTTTGGACGGCTACATGCTAGCCATTTTTGATGAGGGTGCAACAAATCGGTGTTTGCTTTATGACGGTCCATGTGCGTGGGCGCAGTTATTGAAGTGAATTGCAGGCAAGACCCGCAGCTGTAAATCCTGAGATAACAGCGCTTTCTAGCGTGGATGGTAGGCCAGTATTGGTCCAGTCGCCGGCTATGAAGAGGTTTCCGTATCTAGTCCTAGAACTGGGACGCCGACTTTCCTGATTTGGACTATGAACTATTGTCGCACGCCTTTCCTTCACGATTCGATAAGGTGGCAGAGGTTGATGCCTCTTATTTGTGCACCGAAGTGAGTCCTCCCATAATTCCTTGGCGAGTATATCGCTATTTGTCGACATCAGTGCGTCTGCGGCACTAACCGTTACGGAAAGTACGCCGTTTCGCACAAAAAGCCACTGCGCTGTTCCCTTTATGATGCCGAGAATAGGAGAATTGCCAGGCAAACAAAAACCGCTAGGAAGTTGAAAGTGTCCATTTAAGATTGCAGAGGTCTTGAAAGATGGTGATTTCTTAAATGGCAAATCTAAGAGTGGGCTCCAAGGAGGAGTGGCTAGTATAACTTTGTCAGTCTTAGATAGCGGAACGGTGCCCCCCCGTAGCTGGAGGGCTTCCAACTTATTTTCAATAACTACTATGCCATTAACCTGACATTTGAACTTCACGTCTACTCCATACTGGGTCAGATGTGCTAGCGCCGGTGAGACGAAGCTACTACTGAGATTACGCCGAGCTAGGTATGGCTGACATGATAAGGAGCCCCAACGAAACATGCGGCGAACCGAGGTCCAGAAAAGACGTGCGGATGCTTCAGAGGTCGCGGTGTTGAGGATTGCCTGACATAGTGGCGCCCACACGCGTTCCATGGCAGGGCCTGACTCTAAGGCATCAGATAGGGTCGAATCAGGCCTGTTTCGCCATAACCTACTAAGGGCAAAGTAGTCTCTTGCGGTCGTGTCTGTGGCCCTCCGTGACGGTATTAAGGTCCACCAAGGAAGGGGGCCTAAATTCGGTTTAAGCTCCCAGTTGCAACCTGTTTCTGCATGTACGAAGGGAAAGACTGGTGGGTGCAAGGGTACCAATTCATTGCGAGCCCCGATTTTTTCCAAGTACTGAAATATAGCCTTGTTGGCTGCGATAATAAGATGGGTACCGTTGTCGATGGTTCGATCCAATATAGGATCAAAAAAAGAACGGCAGCGTCCGCCGGCTGCATCACTAGCTTCATAGATTGTGACTCTTGCGCCGCGCTCAGCACATAGAACAGCTGCCGCTAATCCAGAGATCCCTGCACCAATAATATGTACCGAGGGCATAGGAAGAGGGTTTTCTTACCCGCTAAGTAGTGTTTTATTAGCCTTTTTCACGGCATCTAAGTTTTCTTCAGAGTGATATATTTGTGCACCACTTTCTTTAAATAATTCAGACATTTGATCCATACCGGATTCTGCGTACTCTCGCACTTCCTGTGTAATTTTCATTGAGCAGAATTTGGGCCCGCACATAGAACAGAAGTGAGCTACCTTGTGGGCGTCCTTAGGTAATGTTTTGTCATGAAAATCCGACGCTGTATCGGGATCGAGCGACAGACTAAACTGATCATCCCAACGAAAGCCGAAGCGAGCGCGGCTTAGGGCATCATCCCGATACTGCGCGCCCGGGTGGCCCTTTGCTAAATCGGCGGCGTGGGCCGCTATCTTATAGGTAATGACACCGGTCTTAACGTCTTCTCGGTCGGGAAGGCCAAGGTGCTCCGTTGGGGTAACATAGCAAAGCATTGCGCAGCCAAACCAGCCGATCATTGCAGCACCAATGCCCGAAGTGATGTGGTCATATCCTGGCGCAATATCCGTCGTTAATGGACCAAGCGTATAAAAAGGAGCTTCACCACATGTTTCTAGCTGCTTATCCATGTTGATCTTAATCTTATGCATTGGGACATGACCGGGGCCTTCGATCATAACCTGCACACCTTTATCCCAAGCAACCTGTGTTAGTTCTCCGAGGGTTTCAAGCTCAGCAAATTGGGCAGAATCATTAGCATCTGCAATGGAGCCCGGACGCAAACCGTCACCGAGCGAAAAACTGACGTCATAGGCGCGGAGGAGATCGCAGATGTCTTCAAAGTGAGTGTAAAGGAAACTTTCTTTGTGATGGGCCAGACACCACTTAGCCATGATTGAGCCGCCGCGAGAAACTATTCCAGTGACTCGATTGGCCGTGAGATGGATAAAGGGAAGGCGCACACCAGCATGCACGGTAAAATAATCGACACCCTGTTCACATTGTTCAATCAGGGTATCGCGGTATATCTCCCAACAGAGGTCTTCGACTACACCCTCTACTTTTTCCAGAGCCTGATATATGGGGACTGTTCCGATGGGGACGGGGGAATTGCGCACGATCCACTCTCTGATGTTATGTATGTTATGCCCGGTCGAAAGGTCCATGACTGTATCGGCGCCCCACCGTATGGCCCAAACCATCTTTTCTACCTCTTCCTCAACGGAGGAGGTGACAGCCGAATTTCCGATGTTTGCGTTGATTTTTACCAGGAAATTGCGACCGATTATCATCGGTTCTAACTCGGGATGATTTACGTTAGATGGAATGATTGCGCGACCACGGGCGACCTCGTCCCTAACGAACTCTGGAGACACTTCCAACGGTAGGTCTGCTCCAAAAGATTCGCCGTCTCTTATAGCTGCATCCCGTCGCTGCTGAGTGCTAATGGTTTCGCGCTCAGCTATAAATTCCATCTCCTGCGTGATCACACCTCGTCGGGCATATTCTAACTGAGTCACGGCGTTGTTGCTGATAGCCCGATAGGGTTCTGGTGGTTTTGGATAGGCAGGCACCAGACGGCTTGCCGATACGTTACCGTTGTCCTCCGGCTTTATTACACGGCCCTTGTATTGCTCTACATCACTGCGTGCCAGAATCCATGGTTCACGGATTCTTGGTAGACCGCAATAGATGTCTATGTTTGCTTCTGGGTCCGTGTATGGGCCTGAAGTGTCGTATACTGTTACAGGGGGCTCTTTGGCCTGTTCCGTCAAAAGAATTTCCCGCATTGGCACGCTGACCGCATGAGGTCCTTTAGACTGTCTATGAACCTTGCGGGATGACGAAATTGGGCCGGTTGTGACAAGGAATTGTGGAGTGCTAATCTTATTCATGGCCTATCTCCTTGGTACGCTCTCAGCTTCGCACAAAGGCCCCCCGAGAACCCGGGGACTATCCGATGACTCGCACGGAACGTCAATAAACATCGTAGACGGCACCGCTCAGTGACCGTAAAACTACTAATTATTTGGAGTAACAACTCGGGTGTAGTGATTTGTTTGGTGCTGAAAGGCTATCATATGTTGGCGAGGTAGCTCGAAGAGAGGACCACTACCGTTTTATGTGTACTCTTTTTGCACCTAAATCAATACGAGAGGATCTGTTCGCGCTCCTTGCATTTAATGTAGAGGTAGCAAGAATTCCCGATCTGATCAGTGAAGTATCGATTGGCCAGATACGTTTGCAATGGTGGCGAGATTGTATATCTGAGATATTTGATGGAGGGGGGCCACCTAGAGGTCATCCAGTGGCTGAGGCATTAGCCAGTTGCATCGGCCGCTATGATCTTAGTCGGGCCCATTTTGACGGGTTATTAGAAGCCCGTGAGCGGGACTTTATTTCGGAAGACCTGGAAACAATGACTGAGTTTCAGGCGTACGCAGAGGGGATTGGTTCGCGCCTCGCATGTCTGATGCTAGAGGTCTTAGGAATAAGGGATTCAGTAACAATTGAGGCAGTGGGCGCGGTAGGCGAGGGGTGGGCTTTGACTGGCATTCTAAGAACGATCGTATTTCACGCTAGAAGTGAAAGAGTTTACCTGCCAAAGGAAATTCTTGATGAGGCTGGTATTAGTTATACCGAAATCAAGAATCTAGAGAATTTGCCGAGGTTAGGTGAGGTTGTTAAACGGATAGCGGCTCTAGCTTATGCAGGCATTACTCATGCCCGCTCACTAAGAAATCATATTGATTTGAGAGCAATTCCGGTTCTGCTTCTTGCTAGTATCGCGTCGGACTATTTACATTTTATCCAACGCCTGAAGTACGATGTCTTTCATCCACGGCATGAATTCTTTCGTCCATCTATTGTCAAACTTGGTCTCAGGGCTTGGGGCAAAACCTACTGATTTGTCATCAGTGTTTCGACTGTTCCAGAGCTCATTTTCGAAAAGCAAATCTGGACACCTACCCGTGTATGGGCAGAATGTATTGACCTAGAGGTTAGAAAAAAGGGGACGAAGGATGGGTCTTTTATGGCGGTCCACCTGCATGCTAACCAATAACGTTGTCGCTATAAGTATTATTGCAAGTCTTCTCGTTCTGCACGTTCCAGCCATGGCGGAGAGAGTTCTGATTTTTGGGGGAACCCGCAATACGGGCTTGGAGACGGTCAGGCTTCTCTTAGAACAAGGAGATTCAGTTGCAGCTTTTGTTCGGGATAGTTCTGACGTGGGGGCTTTAAACGAATTAAACGTACCACTTATCTTCGGAGATGCCCTTGCTGTGGATACCGTAGATTCTGCGTTCGCGGTTGAGGAGTTCGATTCTGTTGTGTCAACGCTCAGCGGCAGTATTCGCAATCATGCTGTAGATAGCCAAGGAAACATCAATGTTTTTGCTGCCGCAGAACGAGCTAGCGTAAAGCGCTTGGTGCTGGTGACAGTCATTGGTGCTAGCGGTACGGAGGGCGTATTAGAAGAAAAGGCACGACAGTTTCTCAAGCCTGTGATTGACGCTAAGACGGTGGCCGAGAGTGATCTAAGGAAACGAAATTTGAATTGGACCATTTTGCGCCCTGGACAGCTCGCGAAGGGGGCCGCTACTGGGAACGGGGTTCTCACGGAGGATCAAACGGTCATGGGAAGAATTACGATGGGTGAATTGGCAGCTTTAGTAATCGAATGTCTTGGTGACAAACGTACAATAGGAAAGATTTTTCATGTTGTTGATAGGGAGATGATTGGATCTTTTTCATTCTTCGACTAGAAGGTCTGCACATGCGGGGATCATGCTTCCGTGCCAATATCATCTAACAGCATTACGTAGCTTATTCCGTGCTCTTCTGTTATGAACCGCACCGCATACAGCGTGGTCAAGCATACATGCCGGAAAGGTGTGCTAAATGGTGGCTAAACGTAATTCCCTTAAATTAAATAAACTCCAATTAAAAACTCTGACGATTTTGCAAGCCCTAGTAGGCACGGAAGATGGAGCTGCAATTAGCGATTCAGCGACAAAATTAAGTATTCCTTGGATGCCATCGCCTCATGGCAACCATTTTCATGTGGGGGAATATTTGATTTATACCAGTGACGCCAATGGACTCGGAAATATCTCTGTCTGGACGGCTTTGGCACGTAAGGGGTTGGTGGAGGGCTTGCCGCCGGGGCCAACGTACCTGACTAATCTAGGTGTAAGTTACGATACTGGTCTCTCTACTAAAGTGTTACATAAATTAGACCACTGAATTCGTTCTCTAGCTTATATATGAGGAGCAGCGGTGGCGGTGCGTCGACGTTTCTAGCGCTGTGGGCTAATATGAACAAACAAACCCTGCCCGTATGGGCTATTTGACTGTCTTTCCTGTAGATGAGGCATTTATGAAGACTTGTGACACTATCTTGACAGGTGTGATTATCACCATGGATCCAGCGAAAAGAGCGTTTCTAGATGGGTTTGTAGCGATAGACAAGGGTCGGATTACGGATGTAGGAGCGATTGAAGATTGCAACTATGAGGCAAGAGAGAACTTGGGTGGTCCGGGTCATATCGTCATTCCAGGTTTGGTCAATACCCATACTCATTTGGTCCAAGGCTGCATCCGTGGCATGGCTGAAGGGACTACCTTCGAAGAAAGGTTTTTTGGCTTTTACTACCCTATGACAGGTGCTTGTGATGAACAGCGTTCCTACGATTCAGCCATGCCACCATTGTTGGACTTGGTGCGGAGGGGGGTTACTACCGTTGCCGACGATCACTTTACCCATAAGCATAAGAGGTCTATCGATGGCGTTTTGGGTGCGGTGAAGAAAACTGGAATACGGTGTCGTATGGCCCGCCTTACTCTTAATGATCCCGCCAGCGCTCCAGAGGGTTTCTGCGAGAAGGTAGATGAAGGTTTAGCTGAAACAGAACGTGTAAGAAAAGAATGGGAAGACGACCTTACCTCTGTAACTGCGTCCACCATCGGCATCACCTATTGCGCACCAGAAGAGCTTAGAGCTATCCATGAATGGACGGTGGCAAATAAGCGTCAGTTCGATATTCATGCACCGTCAGTAATGGACCAACGATATTTGGCTGAGAGACGGGGTTGGACCGGAGGTTCCTTCGAATGGTTAGATCACGAAGGTATTCTCGGGCCTAATTTAATTGCTGCCCATGCACAGAATTTACGTGCAGGTGAGGCTGAACTGATAAGTGCGCGAGGTGCAGCGATTGCTCTGGTTCCGGATATGGAGCAGTTGATGGGGTTGGTAAATTTTGACGCGCAGCAATACATAGATAAAGGTGTAACGTGCGGTCTTGGCTTGGATGGGCCTGTGGTCGCTTATGGGCATGATATGTGGACCGGTATGCGTTCGCTCCTGACCGCACAACGGATGGCGAACCAGCATCGCGACGAGATGGGGAATAGTGGAGCGGACTGGTTGGATCAGGAAATTAAGTTTGGTAGTGCGGAGCTGGCACTAGAACTAGCCACGATTGGGGGTGCCACGGCGCTAATGATGGAGGACCAGATTGGTTCCCTAGAGGCGGGGAAAGATGCTGACGTAGTTTTGATAGATCGTCGTGGTGAAACTCAACTATCCCCTCCGGCTGGGCTAATTCCGAATCTCGTATACGGTAACGGTCCTAGTCCTGACGCCATTAGTAGAGTGATGGTGCGTGGGCGAACACTCGTTAAAGACGGTGAGCATGTAGCCTTAGATCGCTTTGAAGCAGTGAGTAAGGCCGATGCACTTCAAAGAACTTTACTGTCTCAAACTGAGTCAGATAAATACGTAAGGATACGTTCCCCCTTTACGTGGATAGGTGAATAAAATCGTATAGTTCTATTTAGGATGGTTGGCTGAAACTAATTTCAAGGGGTGCGGTGTCGCTCGTCCCGGGATTTTCGTTTTTTTCGTTGTGGCGGTCGGGCATTTGTTTTTCTTTTGGTATTTATTGTCTTCAACCGATTCTTAAGAAACTGGCCAGTGTAGCTGGCCCCGATTGTTGCAACTTCTTCAGGGGTGCCATTGGCTACAATCTCTCCACCCCTGTTGCCTCCTTCGGGTCCGAGATCTATGATCCAATCTGCTGTTTTGATTACCTCTAAATTGTGTTCAATGACCACCACTGTATTTCCAGCATTAACTATGGAGTGTAGTACATAGAGCAGTTTATTCACGTCTTCAAAATGCAGCCCTGTAGTGGGTTCATCAAGTATATAAAGCGTGCGCCCAGTGGAGCGCTTAGAAAGCTCTTTGGATAGTTTTACTCGCTGTGCTTCCCCGCCGGATAAGGTAGTGGCCTGTTGTCCAAGGTTTATGTAGCCGAGACCAACTTTTTCTAATAACAACATTTTATCCCGGATGGCGGGAACTGCCTTAAAAAACTGTGCTCCTTCCTCGACTGTCATATTCAGTACGTCTGCAATAGACTTTCCTCTGAATTTTATCTCCAGGGTTTCGCGGTTGTAACGTGCTCCCTTGCATGCGTCACAGGTGACGTAAACATCGGGCAGAAAATGCATTTCAATTTTTATGACTCCATCGCCCCGGCAGGCCTCGCAACGACCACCCTTAACATTGAAGGAAAATCTTCCTGGCTTATAACCCCTTCCCTTTGATTCTGGTAGTTCGGTAAACCATTCTCTAATAGGTGTAAAAGCACCGGTGTATGTGGCTGGGTTAGATCGGGGTGTCCGACCAATCGGAGATTGGTCGATATCAACGATCTTATCGATATGGGCAATACCTTCAATACGGAGGTGTGCACCTGGTAAAGCTTTGCTACCGTGAAGCGTTCGCGATAGTCCCTTATATAGGGTTTCTAGAATTAGGGAGCTTTTGCCGCCTCCCGATACGCCTGTTATGCAAGTGAAAGTACCAAGAGGTATATGGGCGTCTATGTTCTTAAGGTTGTTGCAAGTTGCGCCGAACACAGACAGCATTTTTCCGTTGCCTGTTCTGCGGGCTATGGGTGTTGGAATTTCCCGCTGGCCTGTAAGGTATTTGGCGGTAAGGCTTTTTGCAGCCGACATCACTTTTTGTGGATTCCCAGATGCCACTACTAGACCGCCATGTATACCAGCCCCGGGGCCCATATCGATAAGGTGATCGGCTGCTCTGATAGCATCCTCATCGTGCTCAACAACGATAACGGTGTTACCAATATCCCTCAGTCGCTGGAGAGTATCGAGAAGCCGGCTGTTGTCTCGGTGGTGCAAGCCAATGGATGGCTCATCAAGGACATATAGGACTCCGGTAAGGCCCGAGCCAATCTGAGACGCCAGGCGAATGCGCTGGCTTTCCCCGCCAGATAGTGTTCCGGACGTACGGGACAAAGTTAGGTACTCCAGGCCAACATTATTAAGAAAGTGAAGTCGCTCATCAATCTCTCGGAGGATCCGTTTCGCAATTTCAAGTTCTTTCTCGGAAAGTTTGTTGCCCAAAGACCGAAACCAAGACAGAGCATCGCCGATAGATAGTTCGGAAATCTTTGCAATGTTTTTTCCAGCAATTTTTACAGCAAGTGCCTCTGGTTTGAGACGGCGTCCGTCGCATGTTTCACAGGCGAGTGAGGTTTGGTATCTCCCTAAGTCTTCCCGGATGTGTGCGGAGTCCGTGTCTCTCCAACGACGCGCTAGATTATTAATAACACCTTCAAAAGGCTTGCGTGTTTCGTATTTTCGAATGCCATCATCAAAATTGATTTGTATAGCGGTGTCCCGGGTACCATAAAAAATAGCATCGCGTACCTTTCTAGGAAGTTTTTTCCATGGCGTTTGTATGTTTGCTTCGAAATGCCCTGTTACTCCTTTTAGGGCCTGGAGATAGTAAGGAGATGGTGTTGATGAGTTGGACCATGGGGCAATAGCGCCTTCTGATATGCTTTTCGTGTCGTCAGGCACTACTAAGGCCGGGTCGAAATGCATCTTCATTCCGATACCATCACAGGTCGGGCACGCGCCAAATGGGTTATTAAAGGAAAAAAGGCGTGGCTCTATTTCATCAATTGTAAATCCAGATATTGGGCATGCAAATTTTGCTGAAAAAATAGTTCGAGCTTTAGTGCCTTTAAGGTCTGCATTCTCGGTGTGCGCAATACCGTCGGCAAGTTCTAGCGCCGTCTCCAGAGAGTCGGCAAGTCGGGCTTCGAGCCCCTCGCGTACTACAACACGATCGACAACGAGCTCTATGTCGTGCTTTGTTTTCTTATTTAGGACTGGGGCATTTTCAATTTCATAGAGTTTTCCATCTACCTTAACTCTCTGAAATCCTTTTTTCATTAGTTCCGAAAACTCTTTTCGGTACTCTCCTTTACGGCCACGCACAACAGGGGCCAGAATGTACAGCCGCGTTCCATCACCCATTGCCATTATACGATCCACCATTTGAGTAATGGTCTGAGCTTGGATTGGGAGTCCTGTAGTGGGCGAATACGGCACACCTATTCGGGCCCACAAGAGTCTCATATAATCATTTATTTCAGTCACCGTGCCGACAGTGGAGCGAGGATTACGAGAGGTTGTTTTCTGCTCTATTGAAATGGCAGGTGAGAGCCCCTCAATAGAATCCACGTCGGGTTTCTGCATCAACTCTAGGAACTGCCGGGCATAGGCCGAGAGGCTCTCTACATAGCGACGTTGACCTTCGGCATATATGGTGTCAAACGCGAGAGACGATTTTCCCGATCCAGACAACCCAGTGATGACCACAAGCTTGTTGCGGGGAATGTCCACATGGATATTCCGGAGATTATGTTCTCGTGCTCCTCGCACGTGTATAAACGATGAATTTTTTCCGTCCATCTAGCTTTACACGGGTACTGTTAGCAGCAGGATATAAGGCGTCTCGCTATCTGTTCTACTTACGCTTAAAGAGGAATAGTTACAACCGGCCTACGAGCATAAGACCAAGAAATATATTTTTAATGACGTCATCTATTTTGAGTAGATACTGCCCTTAACGCGATTTCGCCCAGTGACTTTGACCGCGTAAAGCATTTCATCAGCGTGTCTTATAAGGTCCAGAGGAGATATGTCGTCTTTTGGGGTTGCTACCGCCACACCTGAACTCAAGGTCACATATTTGGCCGCCGATGAGCATTTGTGCAAAATTTGAAGATCGGTAACGTTTTTGCACATGGTTCTTGCTAGTGCGGTGGCGCCAGAGAGGTCTGTGTTAGGAAGGATACAGACAAATTCCTCCCCACCATAACGAGCCATCAGGTCTGCAGGCCTCTTGACTGCAGCCCTTAGGGCTTTAGCTACCTTTCTTAGACAATCGTCACCAGCGCTATGGCCATAATTATCGTTGAACTGTTTAAAATTATCGATATCCATCATTATTATTGCAATGGTCTGATTTTCACGGCGGCACCGGCGCCATTCAACTTCCAGGACTTCCTCAAATTGTCTACGGTTGGGGATAGCTGTCAATGGGTCTTCTCTGGCAAGATATTCTAGCCTGTCGCGAATTTGCTTAAGCTCGGCATGATTATGCAGCCTTGCCCTGAGTACAGGCGGGTTTACTGGCTTACGGATGTAGTCAATACCCCCAACCTCGAGGCCCCGCACTTCGTCTGACCACGTGCTTCTGGCAGTTATAAAAACAACGGGAATATCTTTGGTGGCTGGGTTTTGTTTTAGGCGGTCGCAGAGTTGAAAACCCTCTAGCGGCATCATTTCTATGTCTAACAAGATAACGTCCGGCTTTTGTTCAGAGGCTAACGTAAACAAGGACGCGCAACTTCCAGCAGTTATGATATCGAACTCATCAACTAGGGTGTCGCGCAATAGCCTAAGGAATAGCTGGTCCCTGTCAGTGATTAGTAACTTGTATTGCTCTTTACTATTATGATTCATCATCTGCTAGGCATGCCTCGGGCAAGAACTCATCGGGAAATAGCGCTAACCCGCGTAAATTATAATATGTAAGTAAGACAACACCAGACCATGTAACAAAAGTCCACAGTGCTTCGCCTTTAGACTTCCGTGGGGTTCAAGGACGGGCTATGGTCTGAGCCTTTAATAGACGAAGAGGGGCAAAATGGCGGGCAGTATTAATAAAGTGATTCTCATCGGTAATCTTGGCCGTGATCCAGATGTTCGCAACACACAGAGTGGTGCAAAGGTCGCAAATTTGTCTATTGCTACGTCTGAGTCCTGGAAAGACCGGACAAGCGGGGAACGCAGGGAAAAGACTGAATGGCATAGGGTTGTTATATTTGGGCGCCTTGCCGAAATTGCTGAGCAGTACCTGCGAAAGGGTTCTAAAGTTTACGTTTGTGGACAACTGCAAACCAGAAAATGGCAGGACCAGAGTGGTCAAGACAAATATACAACGGAAGTGGTGCTGCAGGGTTTCAACGGCGAACTGACAATGTTGGATTCCCGTGGCGGAGACGGTGGTCAGATCCCAGGAGGCGCGACAGATCCTGCTATTTCGGATGGCCCGGGAGGCGGCTGGGATGCCACACCGACAGAGGATTTGGATGATGAAATTCCGTTTTGAATAACTAAGTGACAGGCCCGATTCTCCGTTTTTTGCGTGTCAGCTTCTCGAATGTAAAGGGCAAGTCTCTAAGTCTGCTTAGCTGGCAACGTTGGGCCTAATTGCTTGCTCTCCGTCGACCTCATAACTAGTTGATTTACAAAGATAATATGACCCGAATTATCTGGTAAAAATTTCATCACAATAGTGCTAAATGTCTTGCCTGTGGTGGTTGGTCAGCGGTCCCGTATCTGCTAGATTTGCTTTGTGACTAAGTCCTTAGACAGCTTTCCTTTTCGCGCGTTAGAGATAGGCATCAGTGCCTTCCTATCGTCAGTGCATTGTATCGAAGTCACAAGTAGCAAGAAAGTTTTTAGGTCTTAGATCTTGAGCAAATCGACTGAAATTCCGCCTGACTTCGATATCGTACCCGTGACGTTAGAAGAGGAGATGAAGCGCTCTTACCTCGACTATGCGATGAGCGTAATAGTTGCCCGAGCCCTTCCAGACGTTCGTGATGGCTTGAAGCCGGTTCATCGACGGATTTTGTACGCCATGAAAGAGAATGGCTACGAATATAATAAGCCATACCGTAAGTCCGCTCGCATTGTGGGCGACGTTATGGGCAAGTACCACCCCCATGGTGATCAAGCGATCTATGACGCAATGGTGCGCATGGCTCAGGACTTTTCCATGAGTGTGCCACTGATTGATGGACAGGGAAACTTCGGATCCATGGATCGCGATCCACCAGCCGCAATGCGATATACAGAGGCACGCCTTACTAAGGCCGCCCACAGTCTTTTGGAAGACATCGATAAAGATACTGTGGATTATCAACCTAATTATGATGAAACCGTTTTTGAACCGGTAGTGCTGCCAGCCCGGTTTCCAAACCTTCTAGTAAATGGTGCTAGTGGTATTGCTGTAGGTATGGCGACTAACGTACCACCACATAATTTGGGTGAAATTGTAGACGCTTGCTGTGCACTTATTGACGACCCTAATGTGTTGAATGAAACCTTGTTGGAGCTTGTTCCTGGACCAGATTTTCCGACGGGCGCTATTATCCTAGGGCAATCTGGGTCTCGCTCGGCGTATACGACCGGACGTGGCTCGGTCGTTATGCGTGGCAATGTTTCGACAGAGGAAATAGGCAGGGACCGTGAAGCGATCATTATAACCGAAGTACCGTATCAGGTTAACAAGGCATCAATGATCGAAAAAATAGCAGAACTCGTTCGTGACAAGCGTATAGAGGGAATTTCAGAAATTCGTGATGAATCGGACCGCCATGGTGTCCGGGTTGTAATCGAAGTTAAGCGTGACGCGGTGACCGAAGTAGTCCTCAACCAGCTTTATAAGTTTACGCCGCTTCAAACTAGTTTTGGCGTGAACATGCTGGCTATTAATGGTGGCAGACCCGAACTGCTGACATTGCGTCAGATCTTGCAAGCATTTATTGCATTTCGGGAGGAAGTGATTAGGCGTCGCACTGTATATGACCTGGGTAAAGCTCGAGAGCGGGCTCATACCCTTGTCGGATTGGCTATCGCTGTAGCCAATTTGGATGAGGTGATAGCTCTGATTCGCAAGTCTAAGGACCCGCAAGCAGCGCGAGAACAGCTTATGAGTAGGGCTTGGCCGGCGGCGGGTGTTGAACCGCTTGTAGAACTAATTGATGAACCAGATCGAAGGGTTGTAGAGGGTAACTATAACCTTTCGGATTCGCAAACCCGTGCCATTTTGGAATTGCGCTTGCACCGTCTGACAGGATTGGAGCGCGAGAAAATCCACGATGAGCTGAAAGAATTGGGAGAAAAAATTGCGAATTATCTGGATATTCTACGGTCGAAGGACCGACTCTATAGAATTATGCGCGATGAATTAATGGAAATGAAGGAAGACTATGCGACTCCGCGAAGGACTCATATTTCTGACCAGGAGTTGGAAACAGATATAGAAGATCTGATCCAAAGGGAAGATATGGTAGTAACTGTGTCTAGCGCAGGCTATATCAAGCGTGTGCCGCTTTCGACTTACAGAGAACAGAGAAGAGGTGGTAAGGGCAGGGCGGGTATGGCAACTAAGGACGAAGACTTTGTCACATCGCTTTACGTTGTAAACACCCACACGCCACTCTTGTTTTTCTCAACTATTGGCATGGTATACAAACTGAAAGTCTATACCTTGCCATTAGGCACTCCTCAGGCGCGGGGTAAGGCAATGGTTAATATTCTTCCTCTTAAGGATGGAGAAACAATATCTACCATTATGCCCTTACCAGAAGATGAGGGGGCGTGGAGAGAACTTAACGTTGTATTCTCAACGGCTTCGGGGAACGTTCGGCGCAATAACCTAGCTGATTTCACCAACGTCATGCGTAACGGTAAGATAGCCATGAAACTTGGCGAAGGTGACAGCCTCATTGGTGTAGGTATTTGCGACGAAAACAACGACATTCTGTTGTCCACTCGCCTCGGGAAGTGTGTTCGTTTCCGTACGACTAATGTACGTGTATTTGCCGGTAGAGCCTCCATTGGTGTGCGGGGCATGCGCCTAGCTGACAAGGATGAAGTCATCTCCATGTCGGTGTTGCGCCATGTCGACTTCGACATGGACACACGCAAAAGTTACATGCGGGTGGTCCGAGCTGCTCGAGCTGGGGACGAGGGAGAAGTAGAAGCGGCGATTGAAGCTACCGGAGAAAATGGAGGAAGACAGCTAACAGATGAGGAGCTTGAATATCTGACAAAGAGCGAAGAATTTATTTTGACCGTTACCCGTAATGGTTACGGTAAGCGCACATCCGCTTATGAATACAGGGTTACGAAGCGCGGTGGTCAGGGCGTGGTCTCTATTGCGACATCTAAGCGTAATGGTACTGTGGTTGGGGCCTTTGCCGTTGAGGCAGAAGATCAGGCTATGATGATCACCGATGCTGGAAAGCTTATTCGAATTCCAGTCGGTGACATCCGTATTGCCGGACGAGCGACCCAGGGTGTAACTCTTTTTGATACCGCGGATAACGAAAAAGTGGTGTCTGTAGCACATTTACCGCAGGAAAATGGGGATGAGCCTGCCGATGGTAACGAGCAGGTAGCAGGAGTTGAAGGGGCAGATGGCGAGGAAGAGGACGAATAGGCCGATGGATGATGATGGTGCTAAGAGGCGTGTCGGTATTTATCCTGGGACCTTTGATCCTCTGACCAACGGGCATATGGACATCATCGGTCGCGCCGTTAAGGTCGTCGATAAATTAGTAGTTGCTGTGGCGGCCAACACTGGTAAGGAACCTCTCTTCAGTGTAGAGGAGCGGGTAGCCATGTGCAGGGATGGTGTGGCGGGCCTCAATAGCGAGCAGTCATTAATGCGCATCGAAGTTGTTTCTTTCGATACGCTTTTGATGGACTTCGTGCTGGAAGTAGGAGGGGTAGTGATCATTAGAGGGCTAAGAGCCGTATCGGATTTTGAATACGAATTTCAAATGGCCGGAATGAATGCCCGTCTTAATCCCGATGTTGAAACTGTTTTTTTGATGGCGTCAGAAAGTAATCAATTTATTTCCTCTCGATTTGTGAAGGAAATTGGTAGCCTTGGTGGAGAGATATCCTCGTTTGTGCCACCAAACGTGGTTAACCGGATACGAATTAAGCTCCGGGGTATTCACTAGATGGGAAGTAGGTTGAAAAAAGTGTTTCGGGGTCCTAAGAACACGTTAATCGACGATATGTGTCGTTTACATCAACATGTGACGAGGAACTAATTAATGAAATCGTTCGCTATCTATTTTTTTGTTTTCTTTCTCGTTATTGGCAGGAGCGGTTTTGCGCAGGAGAATATGCCCGTGGATCTAGAAAATAAAATTTATATGGATTTGGAGTACGGCAGAGTAGTTATTGAGATGCGGCCAGATCTAGCCCCTCAACATATAGTACGGATCAAAGAGCTAACCCGAGCGGGTTTCTACGACGGGCTGACATGGCATCGAGTCATTGAAGGTTTTATGGCTCAGACGGGTGATCCTGAAGGGGACGGTACTGGAGGTTCCTCTCTACCAGATCTTCCAGCTGAGTTTAATGCTGGTGATCACATTCGGGGTGCAGCTGGTATGGCGCGTGCGGGTAATATAAACTCTGCGAATAGCCAATGGTTCATTGTTCTTGATGATTCATCTCATCTAAACGGTCAGTATACCTATTGGGGCCAAGTGGTGGAGGGTATGAATTTTATAGATATGATTCGCAAAGGAAACCCCGCCCGCAACGGAACCGTGACCTATCCCGACCGGATTATTCAGATGCAGGTTGCAAGCGACGCACAATAGATAGCAATGGCTGCACTTTTGCTGTGTTCAATCTAAAGCTGCGGTTAATGTGGGTGTCGTCGTTGGGTTGCCAGTAGGGCCCGTAGTTCAGTGGTAGAACACGTGACTTTTAATCACGGTGTCGGAGGTTCGATTCCTCCCGGGCCTGCCAACTTTTGCTATATACAGAAGTTCTGGGCGTCCCCGATCGCCTCATTTCGGCTTTGATGAAAGTCGTATGCGGAGGCACGAGTTTTGCTGCCAGATTTATTACTAGTTATGGTAATCAGAGTGTTTGCGGAAACGGCATTATTCATAATTTGACTGACATCAAGTTTTGCAACTAGAAATCTTTGAATGGCAATAAAGCCGTCTTTGCTCTCAAGGACTGCGCAATCGTTATGTATAAATACGACTGTGTCTGATTTTGTAGCTCTAGCCTCAATCGACCAGAACATAAATTATGGCGCTACAGGCATAAACTGCTGTGGGTCAACCATATAAATCACCACATTTGGGAACCCAAATGACACCACGATAGAGAAGATTAGGAAAATATTGGACTGAGTGGAAAGATTGTTTTCTTGATGAAAGCTTCTTCTGTACGAGAACATAGATTTTGAGCTGATAAGCGTCCACAGTACAAACCGTTGGAGAGATATCTAATTTTCCGATTGAACACTGACGCTGGTAGATTTAGCCTCAATACCTGTCCACAGAGGGGGTACAAATGTTGCATCGTTTGACTGTTAGCACGCTACTAGGTTTCATAGTGATGCTTAGTAGTATTTCATCAGTGTACGCATTTGACACTGGCATAATGTCCCAGACCTGGGATAGAGATCGTAGTGGGATGGCACTGATCTATTTCGATTTGGCTTTTCATGACACTCGAAAAACAGCTAGACCCTCTTATGGGATTGCGTTTAGCTCACCTAATCCGGGGGCTTCCCAGGGTCGATTAGGCCTGATTGCAGAACGCCCAAGGGTTCTAGACGTTAGGTTTTCTGGTCTGTTTCCCAGAGAACTAGAGATAGGGGGGAGTGTTGCTTGGAGTCAGAATAAAGTCTCGGGCGCTGATGGTAAACGACATTCATTCTTGGCTTCGGGTAAAGAGTTCGCGTGGATGATTCTTGGCGCAGGTATCGTTGTTGGCACCTGGGCTATTGTCGATTCGGGCGGCGCTAAAGTTGAGTCCGACACATTAGCAGAATAGGAAATAAGACAAGCGCCCTGCAGACTATTTACGTTCTAGGAAATTGGCGCTCTTTCAGGCCGTTGAAGTTCGCGGATCGAGAATCACATTTTCCAAACGTGGATCCGAGCGCAAGGCTTCACCTGCGGATTGATCAACTATAACATTCAGTAAAGTAGGTCTTTGAGAATTAAGTGATTTTCTCAAGGCTGACAATAGGTTGCCGGAACCCTCAATCTTTTCGCCATCCCAACCAAAACCCTGGGCTACCTTTTCATAGTCGTAGGCCTCTAACAGAGTGTTGATGTTGCGACCGATAGCCATGTTTTGACCATGAAGTTCCATCCCCCAAGCTGCATCATTTGCAATTAACACAGTCGCGTTTAGACCGGCCAATTCGAAGCTTGCAAGTTCCCCGCAATAGAAGCCAAACGATCCATCGCCTGTTAGGAGAACTACGGGTGATGGTGCTTCTCCTGTTATCTCTGCAATGTCAGAAGCCGCGGCGGCAGCACCGAGGGCAAGCGGTATTCCAATCCCAATAGAAAACAAAGGGTACGGATCTAGAAAAGTGCGCGGCGTAGTTATTCTCTGGCAGCCGAACATCCAGAACTGGATATCGCCGCCGTCACCCACGTAAATAGCATTCTTGGGCATTGTTTCTTCCACTGCGCGGGCAATCTCAAAGGGGTGTATGGCGCCAACGGTATTCTTACCCAAATCTTTGTATGCGTCATAACGGTGTTTAAGAGTATTCTGGACCCAAGATGTATCCTTTTTGGGTTTGTAATTCGATGCATAAAGAGCATTTACCAGTTGCTGAGATATGAGCCCTGCATCGCCAATGAGGGGGACATCAACTGGTCGAGTTCTGCCAGGTTCGGTAGGATCGATATCCACTTGTATGAATTTAGCATCCGAACGGAACCGCGGTGGCTGACCCCAGCCCAGCAGTTGTTTGAACCTGGCGCCGACAGAAATGATTAGGTCCGCTTCTTTGGCGGCTGGGTGGGCGAAGCTCCAGGGATAGCTGATGTGGTCGTCCTCCGGAACCAGTCCACGCCCGAAGGTATTTCCAAGATAGGGTATATTAAAATTATGGCACAGGTCGGTAAGGTATTCCTCGGCCCTTCCCCATGCTGCCCCAGCTCCCCCGATAATTACTGGTCGTGTCGCTTGGTTAATTAGATCCGCGGCTTTTTGAATTAGAGCAGGATCCGCAGTCGATCTCGAATCATATGACGGGAATTGATTAATTAGGTCTTTCGCAGGTATGAGTTTAGCGAGAAAGTCGCTAGAAATACTTAGTGCTACTGGGCCTGGACGTCCCGTGACAGCGCGACGGATGGCAGTTTCAACAAATTCTTCGAGCTGGGCTATGGATGGTACTACATTGGCCCACTTGGTGATTGAACGTATTTGGGCGAGAGGATCAGATGAACCCTCAACATTGGGTTCTTGCCATGATTCGGGAGTGCTGGCGATTAAGAGAAGTATAGGTGAACACGCATGAAAGGCGGTTGCCAGACCAGTGATCGCATTAGATAAGCCTTGATCGGAAATGACAAGAGCTATCCCTATTTTTCCGGTGATTCGAGCATAACCATCAGCTGCGCACACAGCACCAGTTTCGTGGCGTGTACTAACAATACGAAAGTTTTGTCTATTGAGTGCATCCAATAAATGTGTATGGGAAGCTCCGGCGAGGGCAAATGCGGTTTTCAAGTTGTGGTTGTGCAGAATACGGGTGATAGCTTCACCGCCTGTCATTTTATTTGATTCACCCATTACCGAGACTCCTATATGTTTGTGCCAGAATGGGTGCAATGGCCTGTAATGACAATAGGCACTTATGCTTAATTTCAAACGGCACGTTGGCCTTTTAGATTTTTAAGGTATTGTAGCCTGATATGACTAGGAATACTCCGCTACCAAAGCTGATAGATCGTCCCGCAAATTTCAAGAAGTCTAACCCGGGCTGGGTTTCGGACGTAGCTGCAGAAATGCTGCGCGGCCTGAACCTTAACTATATCAGTCTAGTTCCAGGGGCCAGTTACCGAGGACTGCACGACAGCATTGTGAACTATTTGGGGAATGAAAAACCTCAAATTGTCCTGACTATTACGGAGCAGGCTGCCGTTGGAATTGCTCAAGGGTACGCTAAGGTTACCGGAAAACCAATGGCGGTTGCTTTGCACGCTAATATAGGTTTGATGCACGGATTGGTAAACGTGTTTGATGCTTATTGCGACCGCGTGCCTATGATTATAGTCGGTGCGACGGGTCCGGTAGATTCAGCTAAGCGCCGCCCTTGGATTGACTGGGTACACACATCAAAGGATCAAGGCGCACTTATCCGTAATTTTTCTAAGTGGGATGATCAGCCAGCTTCCGCGGAGGCTTTAGTGGAGTCATTCCTTAGAGCCGCTCAGATAACTCAAACAGCACCTATGGGGCCAGTTTATGTCTGTCTCGATGCAGAGCTACAGGAGACGCGTCTTGAACGGCCACCTGACCTTCCGGATGTAACACGCTACGCAGCGCCGGCACCCCCGGGTCCTGATAAGCGAAGTTTGGACAAAGCTATTACGCTATTAGTGAAGGCGAAGAATCCCGTAATTTTAGCGGGTCGAGTCTCGCGAGAGGGAGATGACTGGAGTCGCCGACTGAAGTTTGCCGAGGCTTTAGGCGCTCCAGTGTATACTGCTATTAAACTAGCAACGGCGTTTCCCACGAATCACGAGTTGCATGCCGGGACTTTGTCATTGTTTCCTGATAGGGCTGCGTTAGAGGCCTTAGGGAAGGCAGATTTAGTGGTGAGTCTTGATTGGCCCGATTTGCTCAGTACTCTTACTGCTGCTGGGCATAAGAATAGTTCTATTAAGGTGGTAAACGCGTCAATGGATCAAGCTCTACATAACGGTTGGAACATGGATTACTTGGGTATTCCGCCTGTAGATCTTGCAATACCGTGCGATCCGGACGCGTTCGTCGGGGCTGTTGTTGAGAGACTTAGCCGAAGGAAGATGGTTAACCGCGAATACGTTAAGACCAGGAGGCTACCCGAAATTTCGGTTAGTGCAACAAATCCGATTACTATTTCTGCTATGGCGAAGTGTGTAAAAGAGGCAATGAAAGGCAAATCGGTGAGTTACCTTAGTTTTGCCTATGGGTGGCCAATTGAATCCTTTTCTTTCGAAGGTCCATTAGATTACTTGGGTGCCGATGCCGGGGGTGTGGTCGGGGCAGGTCCCTCATTTGCTGTTGGGGCTGCCCTGGCCTTGATCGGTTCTGGCAGAATTCCGGTGATGATTACAGGGGATGGTGACTTTCTATCGGGTATGACAGCATTGTGGACCGCGGCTCGCATGAGGATTCCCTTACTATTCATAATTAAGAATAATCGTTCTTTTTTTAATGACGAGATGCATCAGGAACGAGTAGCTCAGATGCGGGATCGTCCGAAGGTGAATAGGGGGATAGGTCAGAGGCTCGATGATCCCCCGCCCGATCTCGCGGCTTTGGCATCAGCGCAGGGGATTAATGGCGTCGGTCCAATTACCGATGTTGACGACCTATCCAAGGCCCTTGCTGAAGGTATTTCTAGTGTGAAGGAGGGAGAGCCCTTTGTGATTGACGTCGTCGTAGACCAAGGAAAATAGTCTAGTCTGCTTAAGTAGGGGGGGCTAATGGTTAGGAGAATTACCTTAATTAAGGCAGAGTGTTATGGTTGCTCGCGCGTAAGTTGGTAATATTAGACGTTGGCCGCCACGTAATAATAGTATTTAGATCCGCGGTAGATGAATTTGATCATGAGTTGTATTGAAGAGCCCGTCCATTTTCGAGACCGTGGCCGACGTTCTATGGGCTTGCAGGTTCAATAGCGAAGTAATTCTTAGTTTTTTTGTATATTTCGAATGTAAACTCTTGAATTTACCTACCGAATATTTCAAGTCTCTTTTACAGAGTTAAGCAAGTGGCGGGGGCTAGCCATGATGTGAAGCAGATCTTCTCCGTCTGTTGTGAAAATTACTAACCTAAAGGGAAGCATGCGCATGCCAGCCATGGTTGAATTGATTAGCTTAAGCAAGTCCTTCGGTAGACTTATTGCTGTCGACGATATTTCTCTCAGTGTTGAAAAGGGTGAAGTATTAGGATTCCTCGGTCCAAATGGTGCTGGAAAGTCGACGACTATGCGCCTGGTGGCAGGTTTTCTGATTCCGTCATCTGGTACAGCTCAGGTTTGTGGATATGATGTTGAGAAGGACCCAGTCGCAGTAAAGAGCAATATAGGGTACATGGCGGAGGGGTCACCGTCTTATGAAGATATGACTGTTCGTCAGTTTCTTAACTTTATTGCAGAAGTAAGGGGTCTAGACGGCTTGGCTAGAGATCGAAGGGTGGATGAGGTCATCCAAAAGATTGCGTTGCAGGAGGTATGTGACCGATCTATCGAGGTTCTATCAAAAGGTTTCAAGCGACGGGTAGGCTTGGCTCAAGCAATTCTTCATGACCCACCAGTCCTGATCTTAGATGAACCCACCGATGGGTTGGATCCCAACCAAAAACATCATGTGCGGTCGCTTATCCGGAACATGGCAGCGGACAAGGCTATCATTATATCCACCCATATCTTAGAGGAGGTAGAAGCTGTATGCAGCCGTGCAGTAATCATTGGGCAGGGCCGCTTATTGGCGGATGGCACAGGGGAAGAGTTGCTTTCCAGGTTGCCTGAGCATAACGCAATTTGTGTGTTGCTGAAGTCGGCTATTGCTGATGAGGTGACAATGCGTTTTAGCGAACTCATTGGTCTTAAAGAGATTAATAAGGAGAAGGCGGGAGACAAGCTAAGCAGGCTTCGCTTGATACCGGAGCGCGGTATAGACCTATTATCGAGTGTTCTTAAACTTGTTCGCCAGAACGACATAGAATTTGAGGAATTATACCGAGATAGCGGTGAGCTTGATGATGTATTTCGGAGAATTACAACTCAGGAGACTGCGGAGGATAGAGATTATGCGTAACCTCTGGATAATCTTCAAACGAGAGTTAAATTCATATTTTTCTACACCCTTGGCGTTCATCTTTATCGCTATTTTCGTTGCGATGACCGGTGCATTTAATTTTTATGTTGGGCGATTTTTCGATCGTGGACAAGCTAGCCTTGAAGCTTTTTTCAGTTTTCATCCTTGGCTCTATTTGTTGTTGGTACCTGCTGTTGCGATGAGGCTATGGGCCGAGGAACGAAAAACCGGAACGATAGAGCAGCTCCTGACCTTGCCGGTGACCATCCCGGAAGCAGTTCTCGGTAAGTTCGTTGCCGCCTGGATGTTTTGTGGTATTGCGTTATTGGGAACCTGCCCTATATGGATCACCGTTAACATTCTCGGTGATCCTGACAATGGGGTTATTGCTGTGAGTTACTTAGGCAGTTTCTTAATGGCAGGAGCCTTTCTTTCCATTGGTTCTTGCATGTCGGCATTTACTAGAAACCAGATTATAGCCTTCATTGCTGGAGCAGTGGTTTGTTTCCTATTGACAATGAGTGGGCTTGATTTGGTTTTGAATTTTTTTCGGACCTGGGCCCCAGAATTTCTGGTTGAGACTATAGCATCCCTTAGTTTCTTAACACGTTTTGAGTCTATTACACGGGGTGTGATTGAACTTAAGGATCTGGTCTTTTTTCTTTCACTGATGGCGTTCTGGCTATTTGTGAATGTAATTGCCGTTCAAGTAAAAAAAGCTACCTAGGGGTGATGCGATGAAGGCGCTACAATCAGTTGAGCCAGCTAAGATCGCTATCGCTGGCGTTATTTTAGCAGCGATACTGTTTATCTCTGTAAACATTATATCTAACAAAATATTTGGCGCGGTAAGATGGGATGCTAGCGAAGGGAAAGTTTATTCATTTACAAATAGTACCCGCCCCATCTTCGAAGCGATTGATGAACCAATCATTGCTCGGGTGTATTTTTCGTCAACCTTGGGTGAAGCTAGTCCCCGACACGCATTGTTCTTTCAGCGAGTACGAGACTTGTTGGAACAGTACTCTGCCATATCTGGCGGTATGCTGAGGGTCGAATACCATAACCCGGCGCCATTTTCTGACACAGAAGACCGCGCAGTTGGTTTCGGGTTGCAGGCAATTCCCTTGGGCAATATTGGTGCAGTTGGATATTTCGGTATAGCTGCAACTAACTCAACTGATGATCAGGAGGTTATCCCTTTCTTTAATTTGGAGAGGGAGTCATTTATAGAATATGATTTGACGAAGATGGTTTATACCCTTTCAAATCCGGATCAGCGGGTTGTTGGGCTAATAACCTCTCTGCCGGTTGAAGGTGGAGTGGCGAGTCGGGTCCCCGGAATGCCGGGCCAGCCGACTCCGCCGTGGATTCTTATGGATCAATTACGCGATCTATTCGAGGTGCAGACTCTTGATACGGAAATTGAGAGGGTTCCTAGCGACATCGACGTTCTACTTTTGGCACAACCGGCGGGGTTGTCTGAAGCAGCTACTTACGCGATCGATCAGTTTATTCTTGCTGGCGGACGCGCGCTAGTTCTTGTCGATCCGAATTCAGAGTCAGCTAATCCTCAGGGCGGGGCTGGCGATGCTGACCTTACAGGGATAAGAAAGCTGATGCGTGGTTGGGGAGTAACAATTAAGGATAATACTATTATCGGTGATCTAGAGACTGCTACCCGAGTAAACACTTCCTTCGCCGGACGACCTGTCATTAGTGATTACGTTGCATGGATGGGGCTAAATAACGATTATGTAGATAGTGATGACGCTATTACTGGCGATGTAAAAACCTTAAATTTTGCGACAGCTGGAAGCATTGAGTTAGTTGAGGATACAAGCCTATTAGTTCATAGGTTGGTTTGGACTAGCCCGGATTCTATGGAAATTAGTACGGACAAAGTTTTGGGGCTTCCCGATGTGGTCGCACTATTCCGCGAATTTATCTCGTCAGGAAAAGAACGAATACTTGCTGCTCGAATAACTGGTCCTGCCGTAACCGCGTTTCCCTCTGGTGGACCGCTTATAGAGCGAACCAGTGTTGGGGAAGATCTTAACATTGACGACGATACCAAGGCTGCTCGAACGGAGGCCGAACCAACGCATTTGACAAATTCGGTTGGCGAAATTCAGATTGTTGTTGTCGCGGACTCTGACATTATGGCAGACCGTTTTTGGGTCCAGGAGAGTAATTTCTTTGGTCAACGTCTTTTGGTGCCTACCGCTGATAACGGAGCCTTTCTCATTAATGCTCTTGAAAATCTAACCGGCTCTCCAGGGCTGTCATCTTTACGAGCACGAGGTCAGACAGTTCGACCCTTTGTTCTGGTGGAGAACATACGTCGGGATGCAGAGTTTGAATATCGATCCACAGAGGAGTTGCTGCTGGGTCGTTTGGAAGAGCTTCAGAAACAGGTAGCGGACATACAGCTAGTGGAAGAAGGGGCTGAAAATAGTTTGCTAAGAGAGGAGGACAAGATAGCTATTGAAGGTTATCGAGCCGAAATCCTTGCAACAAGACAAGAATTGCGTGCCGTGCAGAGGGCGTTACAGCAGGACATCGACCGTCTCGAACGATGGACAAAAGTTGTTAACATCGCGGGAGTCCCTATTGGGTTTGCTCTAGTTTTGATTGGTCTAGCTTGGGCGCGGCGCATAAGGCAGGCTAACTCAGTAACGTCGGTCTAATGGAGGAGTGAATGACGCCAAGAATATTGACTAGACTCGCTATCTTAACGGCTGCCGTCGTTGTTGTTGCGACGTGGGCAGTTCTGCGCACTCCAACAGCATCCGCGCCCGACAAACAAGGAGAATTGATGCTTCGGGGGCTCATTAGCCAGCTTGATGAACTAAGAACTGTGACCGTCCGTCATAAAGAGGGAAAGTTTACGTTTGATTTGGACAACGGAACTTGGAAGTTCATGGATCGTGGTGGTTATCCGGTAAATGCGGACAAAATAGCTGAACTGGTAATAACGATGGCAAGACTTGAAAAGCTTGAGCCTAAGACGAAGCTAGGGAATCGATACCAGCGTCTGGACCTCAACGATCCATCTGAAAAAGATAGTAGAAGTAAACATGTTACACTTTTGACGGATAAGAATGAAAAACTTGCGGATCTTATTGTAGGTAAACGGAAATTCACTCTTGGATCCGATGAAGGTGGTGTTTACGTGCGCCAACCAGAAGATTCACAAACGTGGCTTGTACGTGGAGAGTTAAACCCTGGCTACCGGCCTCGTGACTGGCTCCTGAGAGAAATCACAGACATTAAGGGTGACGACATAAGGAGGGTAGTTGTTACCCACGCGGATGGACAGGTCTTGGCGGTAAACAAAGAGACCAGGGGTCAAAAGGACTTTGCAGTGGAAAACTTGCCAGCTGGAAGGGAGTTACGTCGAGAGACGATTGCGAATGATCATGGGCGTGTTTTGTCATCTTTGCTCTTGGATGACGTAGCGGATGACAAAACGATTACTTTTCCGCAGGATAAGACGATAACAGCCGTGTTTGAAGGGTGGGAAGGCTTTGCTGTGACTATATGGTTAGCTGAAGTTGATGGAAACAATTGGGTTAAGGTAAATGGTGAATTGTTAACGTCCGGTCAAGAAGAGACAAGCCCAGCTGAGGAAATGGCAGTGTTGTCTGCAGAAGCATCTCCAAAAGTAAAAGCGGATGCAAATGATTGGCCTGCAGTGATAGAGGAAATTAATACTAGGTCTAAAGGTTGGGTCTACCAGGTACCGGGTTATGAAATTTCGGCGCTAAGGAAACGTATGACAGAAATGTTGAAGGAAACGAGTGATGGAGGCTAAATAAAGAAAAAAACTCTAAGCTTTTCAGACTTTCAGAGTAAGACTCGCTGTGTTAGCAAAGCTCAAAAGTTTAGTTAGTTAGGCCCTGTATCTTGCTGGGTGTCGGGCTCTTTCTTAGTTGTAGCGCAGTGTTGACCGCATCCACGATTTCGTGAAGGGAGTCGGCTCGGACGCAGTTAAAAAGCCGGCCTTTTTGAACTCTTATGTTGGGACCTTGTCGACATTTATTCATACAAGCGGTTTTTACTATCTTTACTCGAATACCCTGTTGTTGGAGCATCTTCTCTAGTTCTTCAAATAGCTCATGGCTTCCGCGGTTAGCACAGGAAGGTAGTCTATCGGTAATGGGTCGTTGGTTTACGCATACGCTAACTAACAAGAGTGACTTATTTGTAGGACCAAGGCTTTCGTCACGCATCAGTTGTCAGCCAAAGCTATTTTGATGACGCGCTCGGTTTCATGCCAGAGGTTGTATAAGTTGAGGTCTTCCAGTGCTACCCATCGTACGCTCGAAGCATCACTGCCAGCCTTGGCTATCCCATTTACCCAATCTGCTCGAAAATCGACTAAGGTGTAGTGAAAAAGGATATTACCGGCGGAGTCCACACTGATCCCATCTACAACATCTATCAATCTTAGGTTTGATATCGTCAGACCCGTCTCTTCATGTACTTCGCGTTCAGCCGCTTGCCGGACGGTTTCGCCATATTCTTGAGAGCCACCAGGAATACTCCACTGCCCTCGAAGTGGTTCCTTAGCTCTCTTAATTAATAAAACTAGCCTCTCTTTGATAACGATGACACCTACCCCAACAATGGGGTAACTCATTTCATCGGTCATTTAATCATCCTGATCGCAGAGTTCGAATAGCGCTATCCTGCTCGAAGAGGTAGAGCAGTGTCCGAAGCGCTTTACCGCGGTGCGTTGCCAAATTCGGATCCTGCTCGATAATCATCTTGGTATCATCTCGGGCCGTTTGCAATAGCTGGCTATGTAAGGCGATGTCAGCAAGTCTAAAGTCCTGAAGGCCACTTTGACGTGTCCCTAGTAACTCACCGCTACCGCGTAAGATTAAATCTTGCTCGGCGATTACGAAGCCATCCTGGGTGTCACGTATGATTCTAAGCCTGTTTCGTGCGAGTTCGGTAAGAGGTGTTGAATAGAGCAGGAGGCAGGCCGAAGGCTTAGCCCCACGGCCAATCCGCCCACGTAATTGATGTAACTGTGAGAGACCAAACCGTTCAGCATGTTCCACAACCATAATTGTTGCATCTGGTACGTTTACACCAACCTCAATAACAGTTGTGGCAACTAGGACCTTTGGCGACTTCTTATCTGTTGATGCGAAGGAAGCCATTAGTTCGTCCTTATCCGCTGGTTTCATGCGGCCATGTATCAAGGCCACGGGACATCTGAGAACTTCTTTTAAATGCGCATAGCGTTTGTCTACTGCTGCTAAGTCGGACTTCTCAGACTCCTCCACTAAGGGGCAGACCCAAAAGGCTTTTGCCTCCTTATCCACCGCGCGCTGCAGGGCGGTGGTTATTTCTGGAAGGCGATCCAGATTAACCAGCCGAGTAGTCATAGTGGAGCGTCCAGGTGGTTTCTCATCGAGACGGGAAACATCCATGTCACCATAGACCGTCAAGGTTAGAGTGCGTGGTATCGGTGTGGCTGTCATCACTAAAACGTCTATGGCTTCGCCTTTATCAGTTAGTTCGAGCCTTTGATGGACACCGAAGCGGTGCTGTTCATCAATGACGACGAAAACTAGCTTTTTATAAAGAACCTCTTTCTGAAATAAGGCGTGAGTCCCTACGATTAGGTCAATGTCTCCGTCGATTAAGGCGGCAAGGCATTTCGATCTCTCTTTGCCTTTGTGCCGACCACTAAGAAATTCTATACGAACGCCAGCGGTTTCGGCTAATGGCTTGAGGGTTTCGTAATGTTGTTGAGCTAGGATTTCAGTTGGTGCCATCAGGGCAGCTTGTCCGCCGGATTCAACCGCGCCAAGTATAGCGAACATAGCTACGATAGTTTTTCCTGATCCTACATCACCCTGCAGGAGTCTAAGCATTCGGGTGCTGGACTTCATATCCGTCTCGATTTCGGACATGGTTCGTTTTTGAGCGCCCGTCAGTTGATAAGGCAAGGTCTCCAGAACCTTGCTCCGTAAACTCCCATCCCCTTTAGCGGAACGACCCTTAAGGCGACGGGCTCGGTGCCGCACTAGGGCGAGCGCGAGCTGATTGGACAGCAATTCGTCATAGGCCAGGCGCATTCGGGCTGGTGCGCTATGGATTAGGTCACTTTCATCTTTTGGGGAATGGGATTCTTGAATGGCCTCTTTCCAGTTAGGCCAATTCTGCTTAGCCAAATACTCAGGATCATGCCACTCAGCTAGATTTGGGCATAGTTTGATTGCAGCAGTGATTGCCTTTCTCAGGGTCTTTGGTGATAGGCCCGCGGTAAGCGGATATAGAGCCTCAACCTTCTTAATATTGCTTGCTTCCGACTCACCGACTATATGATCTGGATGGCTCATCTGTCTCTGACGATCGTAGAGGTCAATTCTACCTGATATTACCCGTCTTTCTCCGACCGGCAGCATACGTCTCAGGTAATCATGGTTAGAATGAAAAAAGGTGAGGGTGATGTCTCCCGTGTTGTCACCACAGATGACTTTGTATGGAACCCGTTTATTTCGTGGTGGTGGCGCGAAATGTGAAAGTACCTCGACGGTTAAAGTTGCAATACTTTCTGGTGCGGCATCCCCTACTTTGGGCGCATAACGTCGATCGATTATGCCGGAAGGGAGGTGCCACACCAGATCTATGACTTTTGTGCCGGCAATTTTTTCCACGAGCTTAACAATACGTGCTCCAACCCCTGGTAAGGCAGTAGCATTGGCGAATAAAGGGAAAAGCTCTTGGTCACGGGTGGGCATATTTCTATTTTCCGACCTTTTGGATATACAACAAATTTGCGCAAACGGCTGACAGATGATGTAACAGCCTTTATATCCTATCGCTAGGAGTGGCGGCCATGACGAAAAGCGTGGAATGGCTTGATTCGGTGTGCTGGATACTAGGTTAGATATGGATACTCGTCGCAAACGCCTGCTCTATAGGGCGACCCACCGAGGAACTAAAGAGGCCGACATAGTGGTCGGTGGATTTGTTCAGTTGCATATAACCTCACTGGCGGAGGTAGAGCTCGACGATCTAGAGATTGTCCTGGAGATACCAGACGTAGATTTGATGGATTGGATAACAGGCCGCAAACAGATGCCAGATGATATGAAAAGACCTTTGTTTAAACTTCTTTTTGATTATCATAAAGCAACGATAACCATTTAAAATATATATATAATGGACCTTTCAAAAACTCGTGAGATTGTTTGTGGGGCACCAGAGGGTGTCGATGCCATGGTCCTACTCGAGAAGGCGAACGAAGCAGCGTCCAAAGGATTGTTACATTTTTGCAGAGATGACCTACGTTTAGCCACCTTGGCCGAATTAATCGGTTTTTTTAGACCCGACTTGGAACTCATCAAGTTACCGGCGTGGGACTGCGTTCCTTATGATCGCATATCCCCTCATCCAGATATTGCGGCGCAAAGGATCGAATCTTTGTACCAGTTAGCAAATAAGGAAAACAGAAAATCAAACAAGCCATGGATAGTTCTGACGACAGTAAGTGCAGTCTTGCAGCGGATTCCTAAGGCAGAAAGAATCGGCGAAGGTGTCAGGACCATAAAGGTAAACCAACACATCGATTTAGAGGAAATCAGTAGCTACCTAGTTCATATCGGGTATGTCCATACAGAGCTGGTTATGGAGGCTGGTGAGTATGCTCGCAGAGGTGGTATGATTGATTTGTTTCCCCCCGGTGAGGTTCGGCCCTTGCGTCTCGATCTATTTGGTGACCAGGTTGAGTCCCTCCGAACATTTGATCCTATAACGCAACGCACGATCGAAGACTGTGGCGTGGTCGTAATTAAGCCCATGGGAGAAGTTGTTTTGAGTGGGGAATCTATCACACGTTTTCGCAGCAGTTATAGGGAACTTTTTGGCTCTGTCCTTGATGGGGATTCGCTGTATGAGGCTGTTAGCAAAGGCCAGAGATTCGCTGGCATGGAGCACTGGTTGCCGCTCTTTCATGATGGTTTAGATACTATCCTTGATTATTTACCTGAGTCAGTAATTTCTATTGATCCCCAGACGGATGAAGCAGTGAATGCCCGGTATGATCTGATAGGTGACTATTTCTCGGCCCGTAAGGCCAGGGAGAAAGTTTCGAAGGGAAAGACAGGGAAGAGTTTTGCAATAAATGAAATGATTTATCACCCTGTTTCACCAGATTTACTTTATCTAAGGAAGGGTGAATTAGAGGAAAAGTTAGAGCGTTACTCGGTAATTGAACTGAGCCCTTATGCTCCAGCGGATTTAGCGCTGGAATCACATGATGCGGGCGGAAGGTTGGGACGAAGGTTTTCGGATGTCCGTGCTGGACCTAATTCTAATCTTTACGCTGAAGCTGCAGCACATTTGGAGGTATTGGGGAGGAGCAAGCTCAGGGTTATTTTGGCGGTAGTTACAGATGGTTCCGGTGCTCGCTTATCTAAAGTTCTCTCCGAGCATGGTGTGAAAGGACTGGTTCCCGTTGGCTCGTGGAACGAAGCTCAGGGAGTAAAAGAATCAGAGATTGCATTAATTCCTCTGTCCTTACGGCGTGGTTTTATAACTGACCACATGGCAGTTGTAACTGAACAGGATATTCTAGGAGAACGGCTGGTCCGCTCTAGAGGTAAACGCAGCAAAGCGGAGTATTTTATTGCCGATGCTGTTCAGCTGGGGGATGGTGATTTACTCGTACACAGTGAACACGGTATAGGACGCTATACCAGTCTTGATACCCTTGACGTGGGTGGTGCCCCCCATGACTGTCTGAAGCTGGTTTACGCTGGTGAAGATAAACTCTACGTTCCCGTTGAGAATATTGATGTTTTATCCCGTTTTGGTCCAGCTCAGAGCGGTGCACAGCTGGATAAATTAGGTGGTAGCGCGTGGCAGGCGAGGAAGTCTCGTCTCAAGAAACGCATTCGCGAGATGGCGGAGGAATTGATTCGTATCGCAGCGGTTCGCGAGTTAAAGGATGCTGAGCAATTTGTTCCGGAGGAAGGCCTGTACGATGAATTTTGTGGACGATTTCCCTTCGCGGAGACGCATGATCAACTTCTTGCTATTGGCGATGTACTTGAAGACCTAGCAAAGGGTCAACCAATGGACCGCTTAATATGCGGCGACGTTGGTTTCGGCAAAACGGAAGTAGCCTTGCGAGCCGCATTTCTTGTTGCAATGACCGGCGGTCAAGTAGCGGTAGTTGTGCCCACCACCCTTTTGGCACGGCAACACACTGCAACATTTATTGAGCGCTTTGCCGGCTTTCCAATAAAGATTGCTCAGTTATCTCGGTTGGTTACTCCAGCAGCCGCATCGAGGGTTCGGAGCGCACTACGTAGTGGTGGTATTGACATAGTGATTGGTACACATGCGTTGCTGGCACGGTCGGTTGAATTTGCAAATCTAACTTTACTTGTTGTGGATGAGGAGCAGCATTTTGGTGTGGCTCATAAGGAACGACTCAAGCAATTGAAGGAGGATGTCCATGTCCTAGTTTTGACAGCTACACCGATACCGAGAACTTTACAAATGGCCCTTTCGGGTGTGAAAGAAATGAGTCTTATTACCACACCGCCAATAGACCGGCTTGCGGTGCGGACGTTTATACTCCCCTTTGATCCTGTAGTAATACGTGAGGCAATTCTTCGGGAACGCTTCCGCGGTGGCCAGTGCTTCTATGTATGTCCGCGGGTTAAGGATATTACCGAAGTAAGTGGACTCCTAAGAAAACTAGTTCCTGAGGCAATCTTGGCCGTAGCCCACGGTCAAATGCCTACAAATGCTCTTGAAGAAGTTATGTCCAGTTTTTCTGCTGGGCGTATCGACGTTCTTATCACTACTAACATTATTGAATCTGGCCTTGATATGCCAACTGTCAACACAATTGTTATTCACCGTTCTGATTTGTTTGGTTTATCTCAGCTCTACCAATTACGTGGGCGTGTAGGTCGCTCGAAGGTTCGTGCGTATGCATATCTAACTATACCACTAGATCGCAAGCTTACGTCTACGGCGGAGAAACGCCTTGACGTAATGCAGACCCTAGACAGCCTTGGCGCAGGCTTCTCACTAGCCAGTCATGATTTAGATATCCGTGGTGCAGGTAACTTGCTTGGTGATGAACAGTCGGGCCACATCAAGGAAGTTGGAGTAGAACTTTATCAGCACTTGTTGGAGGAAGCGGTTGCCGCTGCGCGTTCTGGAGAGGGGGTTGGTCCAGAGACAGTTGACGACTTTTCTCCACAGATTTACACCGGGACTCCAGTTCTTATCCCAGACACTTATGTAAAGGATTTAGGGCTTAGACTTAATCTATATAGGCGCGCCGGAACATTTACAAAACGTGAAGAGATTGACGCCTTTGCTGCAGAGCTGATCGATCGTTTTGGTCCATTACCAGAAGAGGTTTCTAATTTCTTAGATACCGTGGCGGTCAAGGTTCTGTGCAAGCTCGCTCATGTGGAAAAAGTAGAAGCTGGCCCTAAGGGTGCAGTATTGACACTAAGGAAGAACCAGTTTCCAAATCCCGTTGGTTTAGTATCCTATATCCATGAACGAGCCGATAGCATCAAGGTTAGAGCTGACCATCGGGTCGTTGTTACCCGGAACTGGGAGGATGTTGAGGTCCGCATGCGCGGCATACAGAAAGTACTCCGAGAATTGGCGAGCACTGCTGCAGAAGCAAACCCCTAGCACTAGAAGCAGGGCTAGTCCTGGGATTGTCTGTTCTTTTATGCGCAACTAACGTTGAGGCGCTGTTGTTCTTTTAACTAGCTATCTTTGATGGGAAGTTTCTCACCGAGAAGACGGCCAAAGGTTAGTGCTGGTGTTAGCATCATACCGGGTGTGAATGCATCTCCTAGAGTAACACCGCTACCAAGTACTTCACCTGCGGCATAGAGATTTGGAATTGGTTCGCCATTTTTTTGCACTACGCGAAGGTTAATATCGACAGTAACTCCAACTGAGGATGTTGCCGAATGGCCTAGGTGAGTAATGCCGTAATAGGGAGGCTGCTTAATCTCTCGAGGTAGATGAGCGCGGCCGAAGGCGTCGGTCTTCGTTAACACACCAGCATTATAATTCTTGACCGTTTCCGCAAGACCAATCGGGTCGATATTTGCTTTTTGAGCCAGTTCTTCAAGAGAATCTCCACGATGGAACATAGGGTGAGACTGGAAGTGTTCCAGCATCTTATCGCGACTCCACTCCGGAAGACCAGGAGGGGCGTTCCGGAGTATGTCCTCATCAAAGATAATGACATAACGATATAGTGACTGCTTTAGGAGGGCTCTAGCCCTTTCATTATTAGAAGGTTCGTCTTCTCTTATGAACCGCTGACCATCGGCGTTTACCCATATCTCCCAAGGTTGGCGCAACTGCGGTGTGGTTTGGAAACGCGCTAGGATTTCAGCCGGATACTTATAGTCGGTTAGGATAGACCCTGTACCTGGTCGATGCAGGTCGTGGCCGCGAAGTTGGCCACCTACCGCTGTGGCAAGCTCTAAACCCTTTCCAAGGTTGGTTGGGTAAGTGCCAACCGTGTAGGCGGGTTGGCCAAGCATACTTTGGAAAAGTTCTGGATTGTTGGCATAACCACCAGTAGTGATTAGCACGTGGCTTCCTACAAATGAATGATCAGCAGAGGGGGAATGAGTACGTACACCCTCTATTGCGCCAGCATCGGAAGTAAGTAGCTCTGTGACCTCAGTTTCTAGGAGTGTTCTAATACGTCCACTATTCAGCTCAGGTCTTATTTTCTTATCGAGAACGGCAAGGATATCCTTGCCGTTGTTGGCACCCCAAAAATAACGCGGCACAGAATAGCCAGGTTGGCCCAGTCCTTCGCCAGTTACAGGATGGTCTGGCAGGGCGATAAGACCACCGCTTAGCAACCAGTTTAGCATTGTAGGGGCATTATCAACACACAAGCGAATGATATTAGGGTCTGCTTTTCCCTGGCTTATCTCCATTATGTCGTCGTAATGGATGTCGGGATGATCTGTGATACCTTTAGATGCCTGTAAAGTAGTTCCTGCAGCGCTAATTTGCCCGAAAGCTCTATCCAGCGTTCCACCAATTTTTTTTGCGGAATCGATAATCAGCACATTGGCACCGCGGCGTGATGCAAAAATAGCCGCCGGCATTCCTGCTGTACCCCCTCCAATAATTATGTAGTCCCATTTGGTTCTTGGAACATCTAAAGTTGGAGCCGACATAGCTTTAGACGCAAATGGTGTGGAGAGGAAGGAACCGAGGAATGACCGTCTTTTCATAGAGTAAAAACCTTTGGAGATTAAAGCTATATATTGTCTGCAAGAGGCAGTCCTGTTTCAATGTTGGCGCGTGGAGTGATGTATTTCGACCGCTCTGTAGTCTAGGCTTAGTCATCACATACAACCATGCAGATGTCGTTGTTCTATGTTGAGCAGGCTTTACATGCGTGCAAAGCGTTCCCTTACATAGCCGGACTGGTCTCCCAAAGCGACCCTCATGTTAGCAACAAAATTAGGAATAATCTTATGCGCCAAAGGTTATTAATCGTTGGCCCAGTAACCTTCCGAAAGTTAATGCGGGGGTTACCATCATTCCACCAATTACTGCTCGGCCGAATAATTGGCCACCACCCAACAACTCACCCGCTGCATAAAGGTTGGGAATGGGTGTACCGTCCTGGCGAATCACGTTCAATTCACCATTAACTGCAAGGCCAGCGTAAGTGGTCAGTAACCAGCTTTGCAGCCGTATTGCATAGTACGGCGGTTTAACGATAGGTAAGGGCATATATTTGCGGCCTAGAGGATCTTTGCCCGTTGCTTGACCTTCATTATAGCGCCCGACTGTGTTTTGCAAGCCATCGGGATTAATACCTGCTTTCTTCGCGAGCTCTTGAATAGTATTAGCCTTGTAAAACATGGGAGTATCATCGGCGAACGCTTCTACTACCTCCTCTTGGGTCCATGTTCGAGGAAAGCCCCCAACTAATTTGGGTGCGGCCTTAAAAATAGCGTCGTCAAACATTACCCAGCAACGCTCCTCAGGTTGGTTGAGTAATCCATGCTCGTACGCATCGTGGCTTGGGATATCCTCGCGCAAGAAGCGCTCGCCCTTAATATTCACATAGATTTCCCAAGGCGGTCGGTTAGGTGGAAAATGACGCACCATCCCAACTGCTGGGCTTGGATAGTCATCATCGGCGAGAATGGCCCCAAATAGCGGAAGGTGATCTTCACCACCGCGCACATAGCCGCCCGCGCCAAGGCCAAGTGTAATACCTGCGCCCTGGCTATAGGGATATGACACGTCTGCGTAATCCGTGGCACCCTCAAGTTCTTCAAACATTTCAGAGTTAGAGGCATAGCCGCCGCATGTTAGCACTACATGTTTACCGAGTTGGCGTGCAGTCTGGCCGTTAACATCTTTGGTGGTTACACCAATGACGGTTCCGTCTGGCTCTTGTATCAACTTAATTGCTTCGGTACTTGTCAGTGCTGTAACTTTTCCGTTTTCGAGATATGGCTTAAGCTGTTCTTCTAGAACTTTTAGGATGGATAATCCCCCTTCTGGACCCCAGGCATACCTAGCTTCACTATAGGGTTCGTGGGTTGTACCAGTAACGGGGTGGCCATCGCGTGCCTTAAAGCCGTTGTCAGTAAGCCAGTCAAAAGTCTCTGCAGCGTTAAATACTGCAAGATGCACTAAATCAGGATCAGCAGTGCCTTTGCTGATCCGCATTACATCGTCATAATGGGATTGAGGCGTGTCCTCGATACCTTTGGATTTCTGTAGTTTGGTTCCAGCCGCACTCATTTGTCCGGTTGAAAGGAAGAGAGTCCCGCCTAACTCTGACGCGGCCTCAATTATTAGAACCCGGGCGTCGCGTTGAGCAGCAAATATTGCGGTCGGTAAGCCAGAATTCCCGCCACCAACAACAATCAGGTCGTATACGTCTCCGTGGTTGTTAGCAAAGGACCGTGAGGGGACACTCGCTGTTACACCTGCAGCAGTAGTAGCCGATAGAAACCCACGCTTTGAGAGCGTGAGCCCATTACCAGATTTGTTTTTACTATCGGCCATCCTTGCCTCCTATCAAAATTGAGAACGAAGCATACGACTATCCTTGAGTCTGAACCAGCAATGTTATGTGGAGATCCAACAAAAAAAAAATGAAAATTAATTTGTGCTGTCATTAACCACCACACAGATCTCACAATCGCTTTCTATGTCCATATCGGAACGGCCGGCTATTAACCCGCCAATTGCGGCCAGATTCGCAGACTGTGGTTTTGGGTAGGCTATGTCACTGTGATGGGCTCCGAGATCTACTAGAGCCTCAGTAACCCTATAACCAGTGCGCATGGCTTCTAACACTGGTACTGAGCATTGATCAGCAATTATAGGTCCGATCGGTGCCATACAGGTGCATCCTAACAACACGGTGTCGGCTCCATCTTGTTTTACAGCATTGTCCACAGATTCGATAATTCGCTGAAGTATTGTGCTGTCACCAGCCCGCATTTGGATGACAGCGTCATCCCCATCAGAAAGCTTAACAGCTTCCGAATTTGACAACACGTTGCGTATGGAAACGCAACGTTGCTCCATCCCACAGTTACGGATTCGCTCATGGTATATGTGATTTTTAGACGGCTGCCAGATGGTAACAATGGAAAATCGTCGCCCAAGATTGCAGGCTAGGGACATAGTCGCTTCTCCCGCCCCTACCACCGGGATATTCAGCGCAGATTTCATCTCGTCTATTCCATAATCACCGAAGGTATTAATAAAAATAGCATCATAGCCGTTTTTCTCGGCTTCAATTGCACAGTCAAGGTAGCCAAGTGCAGTAATACCGCGGTCGTATGGAGTACGGGACCGGGAGCGCAATCGGGGTTCAACTAGTTCTGGAACAAAGTCAGGCCGGGCGATTGCAGCAATGGGGGCAGGTGGTGTTTTTTCTCCGGTGTATCCGGCGCCGGTACCAATTATAGCGACCTTATATACCATGAAGATAACTGGTCCTTTCGTTGCTGGGTGGACAGGTTTGTAGGTTTTTGTTCGGTCTTAAAGCTGGGGCCCGCTAGGCGAACGGTAGTCTTTGCCTAATACTGCTTGGTTCGACTCCTAAGTGTATGGTGAGGAGTATGTTAGCAGGGAGGGTGCAGTGAGGAAACGACTTCGCAAAGGAAGAAAGAGCATAAGCAGGCGTGAGATGGGGTGTGCACTCGTCAGTACCGTGGTTGGGGCAACAGTGCTTGGTTCTGAAAGTAAGGAGACGCGAGCGGCTGCGCGAGGGGTAAATCAGACGGTTGCGGCTTCTGGACTTAAATTTGCGCTTGTGGGTGCTACCTCCCGCACAGCGGATCAGCTAATTCCGCAGGCGCTTGTTCTCGGTCATGAAGTGATTGCTTTGGCTCGCCGTCCACATGCCGTTACGTTCGAGCATCCCCGCCTTAAGGTTGTAAAGAGCGACGTTTATGATCAGGCATCGATAGAAGCAGCGCTAACTGGGGAAGAGGTTGTTGTGTCTGTTTATGGGCCCCGTACGGATCCGGAGAATGAAATTCCAGTTTCTGATCTAATGACCCAAGGTACAAAGAACATCATGGCTGCTATGCGAAAGAAGGGAAATAAGAAACTATTTGCAACCAGCTCCACTTCTGTTCAACGACTTAAGTCGCTTCCGGATAAAAAACCCGAAAACTTGCCGTTAACTCAAATGTGGATGTGGAATCAGCGCGGCCTCTATAGGGATATGCGGGAAATGGAAGATGTTGTTCATGCGGGTGGGCTCGATTCAATCGTATTACGCCCGTGTCAACTGCTAGAGGGCCCAGCTAGAGGTGATGTGCAGCTTTCTGTTGATGAGGACGCTCCCAGCCGACGATTAATTACCTATGCCGATTTTGCCACTTTCATTGCTGGCCAGCTTATCTCTGATGCCTACTCGGGTCAGACAGTAGGGGTCTATGGTGGGACCGCCATTGAATGGGGAACGACTATAGATTTTGAGGCAGAACGCCAGAAATTGAGAGAAAAACGCCTTGAAGTGGAGGCAGATTTAAGAGGGGAGTAGGGTGCGTGTAAGTCATGTTTGGGAATTTACAACGATAAGGAGGGAAAGCCCCCACTTACGAGCCCTGATTCTCATCCCAAATCCGGTGGTGCGATCGGTGGCAGAAGGGTCTCTAATGCCGCTGCAACAGATAGTAGATGCGGATCGCCGTCAATGGCACCATTTAGTTCAAGGCCGACGGGCAGTCCGTCGGAAGTAATGCCTGCAGGGAGGGAAATTCCGGGTCCTCCCCATAAAGTCGCTGGTGCGGTATTTTGAATATTAAGCCAAATACCGCCATCCAGGGTCTGGTTGCCGATAACGAGATCGTCAGTTCCCTCTACCTCGATCCCTGCTTCAATCGGCGTAGTGGGGAATAGGATGGCATCTAGGGCATTCTCTTTTAGATAATTAGTAAAATTGGAGCGCATAGACGGAATGATGTTTGTAGTGACGAATGCGTACTCATTCATCATATCAACGGTTGGATTGAAGAATGGTGTAAGCCAGCTGCGTAGGAAGGGGTCGGCGAGCTGTTCAGTTATGTCGTCGAAAGTAGCGGTGGCGCCGCTGTATTCAAGGTAGCTCTTAATATCGTTCTGAAGTCGGGCACCTAATGTGATCAAGCCGGAAGCCTCTACATGTTCTACGAGATCTGGAATTTCCGCTTCAATTAATGTTACAGAATTATCTTCTAATAAGCTGATACTACGGAAAAAAACGTCCTTAACGTCTGTTGTCATGTTTTCCTGAAATGGAGTTTTTGGAATACCAATCCGCAGGTCCCTCAATTTCACCGGGGCTGCTTTCTGATTTCGATTGGCTAAAATTTGGTCGATTAGGATCGTATCTTCGACCGTGAGAGAAAATGGCCCTGCTGTGTCTCGCGTAAGGGCTAAAGGAACAATGCCATCACTGGGGTAACGGCCCATAGACGGCCGGAATCCAACAATACCACAGTACCCAGCAGGGTTACATACAGAACCGGCCGTGTCAGTGCCAATTGCGGCGGGGACGACCCGAGCAGCCACAGCCACGGCAGAGCCTCCGCTACTCCCGCCGGGGATACGCGCGGGATCATAGGGATTTCGGCTTCGTTTAAAGGCTGGATTGTTGGTGGTACCGCCCCCTGCGAGTTCATGCATATTAGCTTTGCCCGCAATTAAGGCACCGGCATCAAGAAGTCTTTGGGAGACGGTTGCGTTCTTTGAGGGTAGGTGGTTGCGCAAGGCCGGTGTTCCGCCACTAGTGGGGTAACCTAACACATCAATGTTGTCTTTAAGGGGGATGGGGACACCATGCAGAGGACCTAGGTCTTGCTTTCGCGCGACTTTCTCATCGGCAATTTGAGCGGCTTCTAAAAGCTGCTCAGGAGAAAATGAGATAAATATCCCCAGATGGGCAGCTGCTTCGGCGCTTACTATGACTTGTTGCGCAATTTCTTTCGCTGTTATTTTGCCCGACCGTATCGCGGCGGCTTGGGCCCCTGCAGTACTCGGAATCCCGTTATAAACTGCGGACATGGCGCGAGCGGAACCGCGAAACGCCAACCCTGCGGCAGCTATTGACGCAAGTGCTTTGCGGCGGCTTGTGATCATTGAGTTTTCAGAAGCCGTAACTGAGCCGACCTACTATGCCGTGCTGATCGCCATGAACTAATGTGCCTTGATAGGCAACTGTGATATGGACCTCTCTCCCCAGCCTAAATGTAAGACCAGCCTGTGCTGTAACACGATCGTCATGTTGTTGCTCAGCTGTGATCAGAAGAGGCTGGCTGGTAGATGTCAGCAGCACGATTTCGGGCTTTAGCTTGCTCAGTTCGGTATTGTAGCTCACTCGGGCATATGGCGATATTTCTGCCCCATCAACTCCGAAGCTGCCTGCTATCTCTATCCCAACACTGCCTATCCAGCCATCAGCCTCGCGGTCCTGCGAGATGACGTTAAGCATGGCAGCTCCTGTTTCTCCAAAGCCATCCATGTCACTATTAACATACCGGATTCCTGCCACAGGACCTATCCTTAGGCCATCGTTTGAGAGGGTGTATCCCGCTTCCAAAGACACGAAAAGGCTATCGCCCTTGGTTTCGGCATTAGCAATAGGGCGCGGTGTAAAGGACGTGCTGCGGGTGAATCCGTATTCATCTGCACTGAATGCCGCGATCAAATCTAGGGAGATGCTGTTGTCGTAATAGCTGGTGTAAGCTGTACCGATGATGCTATCGAAATCTGTGCTGGGTCCAGCACCCTCCACCACTGAATCGCCGCTAACAAAGGTAATTGCACCGCCGATCACAAAGTTATTACTGATCGCAGCGTCAGCACCGGCGGTAATCGTGCTAAAATCGAAATCGAACGGGGCGAGGGTAGATGTACCGCTGCGATCACCGTCTGCATAGCTATAGGCTCCGTAGGCACCAGTAGCAGCGTTACCTGTTGACCGCAGGTTTATAAGTCTACCTTTAATGGATTCGAAGTGGTTATCCATCATTATTGGGCCTAAGAAGCTAGCTGCAGAGAAATTACGCGGATGCTCAAATTGAGCAAGTGTTGCCGTAGCGAATTCTGCAAGAATGGAGTGAGTTGCTGCCGTTGGGTGGATGGCATCCCAGAACAAAGCTGATGCAGCCGCAGCCGCGGTGGGGCAAGCACCAGTGGGACCAGCCGGGGTTAAGCAGGGAATAGCCGTATTTGACAAACCATAAAGCCCTGGGGCGGCGAGAGCGTCAGCGAACAGGCCTTCCACATCCATGACCATGATCCTGACGCCTAAACCAAACTGCAGGCCATTCATGGTGCTGTGCAGGGCGTTGTTATAAAGCCCGGCAAGCCCATTGAGCGCGGCGGCAAGTCCTGTGGCAGCGCCGCCCGGCGAATCGCCGAATCTCGGTAAGTTGGGTACCAAGAAGGTGTTTGCTCCGGCACCGGCCAAAAGTGTCACAGACGCAGCGACGTTAGTTACCGTGGAGCCGATGAGCACGCCGGGGGGAGTGGTAGCTGCGTTGATGAGGAAATCATTACTACCTATCCAAACCACCGTGAGGGCACCGGCAGGTATGGCCCCGCCAGCGGCGAGGAACCCACCTATTTGATTTAGACCGTCGATCGGACTCGCTGCGCCGCTTTGTGCTCCGCCCAGGGCGAAGTTAGTTGCGCGGTTGAAGCTGAAACCCAAGGCCGGAGCGAGATTTTCTACCCAAACTGGGCCATTGGAAAAGCGTCCGTTGAAGTAGGGAGGGCTCGGCGGCGAAGCACCGCCGGTGAGAGCGAAAATATTACCGCTGTCGGACAGACTGTCGCCGAACACGAAAAGGCTTGTGAATTGAGGAGTCTGAGCTGATGCAGAGTGGGGCCACCCAGCAATAACGCTTAGTAATACTGCAGCAGTAAGAATTCTTGACCTTAGCATCTTGCTCTCCCATGCTGGTCGTATGCGTGAGTCTAATAGAGCGCTCCACTATTATAGCTTAATATTTCTCCGTTTCTAGGGTTGGGTTATTTCAATATGTACTGCGCGGCTAATTTGTTGGGTAGTTAAGACACTTTCTTGGCCTATGGATTAGCTGGGTTTAATGTATATCTGATTCCTGAGGTTGGCAGAGCAAGCTTTTCTACTAACGAGAGAACAGCAGCCCGGGCGTTTAATGGAGGCCACATTGCTTTTTATGAACTTTTGGTATGCTGCAGAACTCAGCGAGGTTGTCGGCGATGAACCGCTTAAAATTCGTATGCTTGGCCAAGACTTTGTCCTGTTTAGGGATGAAACCGGCAAAGCACACTGCTTGTCTAATACCTGCTGTCACCGGGGAGCCTCTCTTGGAAATGGCATCAGGGCCGATGGGTGTATCCAGTGTCCCTATCACGGTTGGCGATTTGCTGGGGATGGCAGATGCACTAAAGTTCCATCTCTTGGCCCTAATGGTAAGATTCCTGCCCGAGCGAGGGTAGACTCTTATCCTACAAAGGAAAAATTTGGTCTTATTCATGTGTTTCTTGGGGATCTTCCGGAAGAAGAGCGGCCACCTATGATGGAAGTTCCGGAATATGATAAGCCCGGTTGGCGGACGACTATTCAGGAGTATCGATGGACCATCGATTATCAACGTTCTGTTGAGAACTCTCTTGACCCAGCACACAATGAATATGTACACCCGACTCACGGTTTTTCGGGTGGTCGGGACGACTACTTTGTCCCCGATCTCATTCCTGAGCAGACGGACTGGAGTATTGGTTTTCGGACCACCTTTAACTCGCCGCCGCTAAAAGACGAAAAGATGAAGAAGGCGTCAGGTCGAAGCAGTAACGCTGTTATGACTGCTGGTTCGTGGACCAACGGGCCTTGTAACAACGTTACTAAGATAGATCCCATGCCTGAGAAACACATCTATCAATACAGCTATAAGACGCCTATCGACGAAACTCACTCCCGAAATTTCTTAATTAATGTGCGTAACTTTATGACTGAACCTGAAAACGACGAGCGAATGATGGTGCGGAATGATGTTGTGGCTGGCCAAGATGGCCAAGTCCTGGAAAAGATGAATCCTTTGATTACCCCAGAAACAAATACTAAGGAGCTCTTCGTCCCGGCTGACAAGTGCATTAGTATCTATCGAGATATGCTCAAGCAATGGATTGAGAATGGATGGTGTATTGACAGTAAGGCGGTAGAACTCTCTGGACACCGCGTTGCATGGGCTATTCCCAGCCCGGCACGTCGCAAGATAAAGGGCTGGGTGATTGACGCCATTCCGACCGTAAGAAATGTGGACAAATGCGATATCTAAACAAACAAACCTACACCGCCTCATTATGTGTGACCATCAGGAGACAACGATAGAGTGGACCTTATCTAAGAATTAGGGATAGCCTAACTGACTAAGGTAAGGCCTTTTGATACCTAAGTGCCTAGGTCTAAGAGTTTTTCTCCAAGAAGTCGGCCAAAAGTCAAGGCCGGGGTGAGGGACATTCCACCGACATAGGATTGTCCTGTGAGAGTCCCCTTACCGAGAACTTCTCCTGCAGCATAAAGATTGGGAACAGGGCTGCTGTCTTTCCTCAAAACTCGGAGCGATGTGTCAACTGCGACGCCACCGAACACCAGTATCGAGTATGCTTGCATGCGAATAGCGTAGAAGGGCGGGGTGGTAACCGGGAGGGGCATGTGTTCGCGGTTAAATGCGGGGTCTTTATCGTTGGCCTGAGCACTATTATAGCGTGCTATGGTATTTTCTAGATTGCTGCCATTAATACCCGCCCAATGAGCCAATTCGCTGATTGTTTCGCCCTTGGAAAACATATGGTATTTGCCAAAAGCTAACCGTATTTCTTCGGCTGTCCAGCCGAGCAGGAAAGGTGGGGCGTTGGAAAGAATTTCACTATCAAAAATAGCCCAATATCGGTGGTTTGGTTGCTGCAAGACAGCATGCTCACGAACGTCTACACTCTCCGAATCCTCTTTGACGAAGCGCTGGCCATCAACGTTAACATACACCTCCCAAGGTTTGCGTCGTTCCGAGTTAGTCTCAGCGTTGGCAAGCTGAGGTGTGGGATAGGCCGTATCTGTCAGGACATCACCGTCGTTGCACAAAAAGTGTTCCTTGCCTCGGATATACCCACCGACAGATTCAGCCAACTTAACGCCGACACCCTTGTTATATGGATATGCCATACGGACGTACAGGGGTGCACCGTTGAGATACTCAAACATTTCCGGATCGCCACCGGCGCCGCCAGTAGTTATTACAACATTCGCAGCGTTATAATTCAGTGTTTGTCCGTCAGGTCCTCTCGCGACGACACCGGTCACCGAAGCGCCGTCAGTTAAGAGCTGTACTGCTTCTGTATTTGTGAGAATAGTCAGCTTGTTCTGTGCTGCTAGCTGCAGGACTTTAGGCTCAAGGGCCCGGTACACTGAGACTCCCCCTTCAGCCCCCCATTGATAACGTTCTATCTTGTAGGGTTCGTGGCCAAGTCCTCGCACTGGGTGCTCGGGTAGGGCTTCCCAACCAAGATCGATTAGCCACTCGATAGTGTCGGCAGCATTGTCAACAGCCAAACGCACCATTTCGGGGTTTGCGGTATTCTGAGATATTCTCATAACGTCCTGATAGTGCAGGTCAGCTGTGTCTGCTATGCCTTTAGCCTTTTGAAGGGAAGTTCCTGCTGCGCTCATCTGGCCAGACGATCGGTCCAATGTTCCACCAATGCGATGCGAGCCCTCGATAACTAAAACAGATCCGCCGCGCTCCGCTGCAAAGATTGCTGCAGGTAAACCAGCAGAGCCACCGCCTATAATAATGACATCCCATTTCTTAGCCGCCAGTGCCTTCCGTGCCGAGGCCGGCAGACTTGCTAGGGCCATGGTCGTGGCGGTGCTTGCAAGAAATTCTCGCTTGGAAAGGTCTTTATCACTTGGCTTGCTCATAGTTCTTTGTACTCGTTCTCTCCGCGCCTACGCCAGTATGAATCCTGAATAGCCATTAGTTACGATTTCCTTGCATTTCTCAACATAGGCTGGAAACCCGCCCACATAAGGCATAAAAACTCGTGGCTTATTTGGTATGTTTGCCCCCAAATACCAGGAATTGCAGGAGGATCGTAGAGAGCCTTGACCAATCTCGGCATTATGGGCGACCCAAGCTTGCTCTTCTTCCAAAGTTGCCTCAATCGCTACTAGTCCTATCTCACGCATGTGTTTTAAGCAGTCTGTAATCCATTCGACGTGCTGCTCGATACCGGTAACCATGTTCACTAGAACGGATGGACTGCCCGGACCATTTATTGTGAAGAGGTTAGGAAAGCCCTGGACTGCAAGTCCAAGATAGGAAACGGGTCCGTCTGCCCATTTGTCGCGAAGGGATACAGCATTCCTTCCACGGATGTCCATGTTAAGCAGGGCCCCGGTCATGGCATCGTAGCCGGTTGCAAAAATGATTGAATCTACTTCCCATGTTGCTTCACCAATACGAATGCCTTCAGGTACTATGCAACTGATAGGTTTCTTGCTGATGTCGACAAGTGTCACATTCGAGCGGTTGTACGTTTCGTAATAGTTGGTATCGACGCACAACCGCTTACAAGCAAAAGTAGAATGAGGAGCAAGCAGTTCTGCCACTTTAGGATCAGTTACTGCTTTACGGATCTTGCGACGAACAAAATCGGCCGCCGTGTCATTGGCTTCTTTGTTCAATATTAGGTCTCCAAAGGCTCCTTGAAAAAACAGACCTCCTTCTTTCCACCATTCTTCATAAATGCGTTCCCGCTCCTCTGCGGAAACGCCGAACGCTGAATCCGCTTCCGGTTCTAGGTGCATTGCAAAAACACCTTGTTTGGCTCGTGCCCGTATTTTTTTATGGTTTGCTTTGAACTCGTCAATTTCGTTTTTTTCAAGCGCACGATTTCTAGCGGGAACCGTAAAATTAGGGGTGCGCTGAAATACGATTAATTCTTTTGTTTGCTCAGCTAATATAGGAATTGATTGTATGCTGGAGGATCCAGTCCCAATGACTGCTACTTTCTGGCCTGTAAAATCGGCACCTTCGTGCGGCCACATGCCCGTGTGATAGGTGTGGCCTGTAAAGCTATCACGACCTTCAATGTCTGGAAAATTGGGCGACGACAGTACTCCTGTAGCCATAATACAGAAACGTGCCCTTAGGCATTTACCGTCGTGGGTTTCTATTTTCCAATGACTATTAGCATTGCCGTCACAGTTTTCTTGAAATTTGGCGGCAACAACCCGTGTGTTAAATTGTATATGGTTCCGTAGGTCGAATCGGTCAACTACATGATTTATGTAACTAAGAATTTCGGGCTGCGTTGCATAGACCTCGGTCCAGTTCCAGTCTTGCTGAAGGTCATCATCAAACTGATATGAGTAGTGCATACTTGCAACATCGCAACGACAGCCAGGATAACGGTTCCAGTACCACGTGCCGCCAACATCACCACCTGCTTCTAGCACGCGGACAGAGAAACCGCTGGTTCGTAACTTGTGGAGTGCATATAGGCCAGCAAAGCCAGCGCCTACAATGATGGCATCAAGGTCAATGGGTTCCTTATTGTTGTCCTTCTTAGAATTATTCATGCCTTGTGTTCTTTATACCGTTTCTAGTAATTGGTGTAGCCGAGGCTAGGCTTAAAATTCCGTTGGACTACTTCGCCGTCAAGTCTTGATAGTGAAGTCTGCCCGGGAGAAGATTAAGAGAGCAACCGCATTAACTTGATCGAGTTTATTATTTCCAAACTTTTTCGCAAAGCTCAAGACGCTCACCCTCTGGACCGAGGACGGTAAAGGCACGGCTTCCCCCATAGGGTTCAGCGGAGACAACGTGCGGTTTTGACAGAACAGTAGCTCTGTCACTGTTAGAGATTAAGTCAAAGGCCGCATCGAGGTTGTTGCAGTGGTATGTTACCATGCAGCAGCCGGGATCTAGGGTGTCGCGCAGAGGAGATAATGGGTCCATTACCTTTGCTTCAAAACTACGCATTTCAATGCCGTCGATCCCGAACTTGGGGGCGTCACCTTTTAGCAGGGTCAGATTAGCCGGCGAACCGGGGAGTATATCCCAAGTTTCATAAAACAAACCCTCCGTTATATCTTCATCAAATACAGGAGCAAGGCCAAGAATCTGCTCATAAAAATGACGACTTAGCCCTTTCCTGTTCACGTCTAGGTGGACAGAAAAGATGTGACCAACTGGATTAGAGGAATATGGAAAGATATAGTCCCGTGCTTCTGTGTTAGCCATGGTCATCATAAAGTGTGTGCCGCCAGGGGGGTAGAAGTAGAAGTAGGTGTGAATGTTGGCACCGGCATCTGTAAAATCAATAGTTTTGGGGGCACGACCAATGATCATTTCAGGGTGGGCAGAGAGCTTTTCGTGTAGTCCTTGGATATCCTGCATTACTACAATTTCGACACCGCTCCATCGGCAGCTCATCGATGTTGGCCTCTTTCTGTCTTTCCCACCAACGATGCGGATCATCCCCCTATCGGCGCCGGGAGAACGAATTACAATGAAAGGACCGCTAGCACTGTTGGGTTTGATCCCCCATAGTGTCTCAAGAGTGGTGTCCACAATGCCTTCGCACAGTGTTTCCCAGCCAAAAACATCGGATAGGAGATCAGCTACATGCTTGGGCTCCGAGCAGGCGTAGGTCATGCATGAAGGTGACGTGAGGAATTTTTGACTCATAAGGATTTCCTATATGGACATTTTTTTAATTTGTTAATCGTATTGTAGACCTATAACGATGCGGGTCACCAAGAATTTTTGCAGGGGTTAATCGTATGAAAGTCCTTCAGTTTTCGCGTTTTGGGCCACCGGATGAAGTTCTTGAATTGATTAGCCAGACCGATGCGGATCCAGATCCGGGTGAAATATTGATTTCTATTGAGGCTGCACCTATTGCACCCGGTGACTTAGCAAATATTGAAGGTGAGGAAGCCATGCTGCGGGACGTTGCACAGGACGGTGACCTGACTGTTCGTCTCCCACAGGTTCCGGGTATTGAAGGTGTAGGACGGGTTGTGGCGGTTGGAAAGGGTGTTAAGGGATGGAAGGAAGGTGATAGATCTTTTCTACCGGTGCAAGGTGGCACCTGGCGTTCGCATATTCTTGTAAAAGCGCGAGACATGATTCCCGCGCCCGAGGGAGATCCATACCCTCTTGCAATGCTTGTAAGCCGCTGGACTGCTTTCTTTGCTCTTACTGACATAGTTTCGCTCAAAGCTGGTGATTGGTTTTTGCAGAATGCTGCTAATTCTGATGTCGGTATGTCGCTCATTCGTCTTGCGCGCGGCATGGGAATAAGAACGGCAAATGTTGTCCGTCGAGAGTCAGTCATACCGGAATTAACGGCTATTGGTGCTGATGTTGTAGCAGTGGATGGGCCCAATTTAGTGCAACAAATCAAGGAAGGAACGGGGTCTGCCGAAATTAAAGTGGGACTAGATGCCGTTGGGGGGGATGCTTCTGATCGGCTCGCACGTTGTCTAACATCTGGGGGCGTTTTGGCTAATTACGGTCATATGTCGAGTCACATGGTCCATATATCGACCTCCCTTTTCTTATATAAGAACATAAAGGCTCAGGGTTTCTATGCTGGTCAGCCTCTTCGGAGGCGACCTCCTTCTGAGCAGCGGAGAATACTTATGGATATAGCGCAAATGGCGGTTGACGGAACCCTCCCGGCCAGAGTGGCAGGTACTTATGCACTGGAGGATTACAAAGCGGCTGTGGTACACGCTGCGCAGTCGGCTGAGGATCGTCCTGGCAAGGTTTTGTTTGTACCCTAAGGTGCAGTTTTAAAGTCTTAAGCCTCAGATATGGGTGGTATGCCGTCCGGTCTATGGCCTTCATGAACATGCATCACCAACCAGCCGAGATCGGGGAACCGTCTTAGCACGCAGGTGGTGCGCCCGCGTCCAGATGCCGGGTTAGGTGGTGCATAACTGTAGCTACTCGTGAAGCGGCAGACCGCCGTATCATCCCAAACGCTGATCACAAAATTATTCATTTCACGGGTAAGTTTTCCTCGGGCAGCTGATTGGGAAAAATCTTCGGTGACGTATGCTTCCATTTCCCGCTTGGTAACCAGATCTGGCTGGAAAACGTCCCAAACGGTGCAGTCTGTGTGCAGGAGGGCGAGCATCCCTTGCGGATCTTGGTTCGAAAAGCAGTCCCATACACTTCGAACATGTGCTTCCACCTGTTTGATGTCTTCGGCGGTGTTTACAGTCATAATGGGTGGCTCCTGTAGTTGGCGTCTAGTAAATAGTTCTTTCTTACTTGGTTGATAGGACGCGTACACGAGCCTTAATTACCAGCAGTAAGAAGTTTTAAATAGCAGTCTTCATGGCGCTTCGGAGGTGCTCAGGTTCTTACGAATTTTGAGACTAGCTCTACCCACTCTTCCGGTCGTTGATCTGTAATGTCGATGCTACCTCCCTGAATCTCAGCGAATTCAAAATCAGGGCGCATAGCGTGTGCTTTTTTTGCCTGCTCATAAATAACGTCTCCGGTGTTAATCAGAATCATAGTTCGGTGAGTTATCTTTGGCAGAGTCTTATTATGATCATACTCAAATGCTGCGTTGTGACCGTACCAAAAAGGTCCAAATCCTTGGAGGCTTTCGACTATGTAGCGGGTGTATAAGGAGGGATCGCTTCCAGGTTCCGCCCACTGCCAGCGCTTAGCAAACATTTCTTGCAGATGGGAGCCGTCAGCTTTGTGAGTGAAGTTCTTTTCGTGGACGTTCACATATTCGCGCCACGGAACGAGCTCTTCTTCGGTAAATGGGCATGGTCCATTAAGAATTAGGGAATTCACTCGGTCCGGAAATTGCAGCGATATTTCAGTGGCTATGAGAGCCCCTGTGTGATGGCCTAAAACGGCTGCTTGAGAAATATTTAGATGGTCTAGAACGGGTGGAAAGGCAGTGGCGTACTCCTCAACAGTGGGGACATGATCCGGTGCAGACGAGTTTCCGAAACCGGGTGTGTCAATACCGATGGCTCGTATGCCCTTTTCCAGAAGTAACCCGTAGACATTATCGAACTGCCGCGAAGTCATGGGCGACTGGTGGCAAAGGAGGAGCGGAGGCCCTTCACCACCGCAGTCTTGAAAATGGACCTGGCCAAAAGGTCCGTCTGCGTAACCTCTTCGGGGAAATGTCATCACTAGCTCCTCTTAATGTCTAGTATAGATTTTAGCCGTTGAGAAACGCAATTATAGCGTTGACCCAAGGTTCTGATTGTTGATCAACAATGTCACCGCCACCGCCAGCGAGTTCACTGTATTCAAAGTCTGGTCGCATCTGCATTGCTACTTGAGCGTTTGGATATATGGCATCGCCAGTATTGATAATTACCAATGTACGGTGGGAGAGTTTGGGAAGGCTTGCGGCATGATCATATTTGAAGGCCGCATTGTGTCCCCACCAAAAAGGTCCATATCCAATAAGTGCTTCGGCTATATAACGGGTGACGATCGCGGGATTAATTTCGCCGTGCGACCAACTGTTTCTGGAACGAAATAGCTCTGCGAGATGCTCTCCGTTGGCCCTAGGATTAAGGTTGACCTCTGTGTCTTCAGTGTACTTCATGTAGAAGGCGCGTTGTTCATCGTCGAGGGGGAGGGGGGCATGCATTACCAGGTTATTAATGCGTTCAGGAAACTGTATTGCTACCTCCGTGGCTATTAGCGCGCCTGTGTGATGTCCGATGAGGTCTACCTTGGCTATCCCGAGATGATCAAGTACTGCTACTGTGGCAGGGGCATAGTCCTCAATCTTGGGGATAAAGGAAGGTGGGTCGGACTGTCCATAACCTGGCGTGTCAATACCAATAGCTCGGAAACCGCGCTCCGCAAACAAGCCATAAACACTGTCATACTGTCGCAAGGTCATGGGAGATTGGTGGAGAAGTACCAAGGGTCGACCATCCCCGCCAGTGTCTAAGTAATGGATCTGGCCGTATGGGCCGGGTGCATAACCGCGTTGCTGATGAGACATATTTGATTCTCCCTTTGAGTAAAAGGAACCAACGATAGATTGAGACATCGCCCACTGCGGTCCTAAGAGAGTCACTAGGGTAATAGTGGTAGCTTGAATAATCTTCCTTCGACTTGATTTGCGCATAATACTTGCCTCGTTAGTAAAATGAAAAAGTAAGTTTACGGAGAATCTCTCGAGGGTTTTCAGTATTCTGTGAGTCTGATGTCGAACTAAGCATCAGCCGTTAGATATCTAACCACCGCATCCGCCCACCTCTCAGGCATTTGATCAACAATATCGATTCCGCCTCCTTGCAATTCCACATAAGAAAAGTCTGGCCGCATATGGGCGGCAAGCTTGGCGTTTGCATAGATTTGGTCCCCGGTGTTGGTAAGGATTAGTGTGGGTAGCTTGATCTTCATGAGAGCCGCATTGTGGTCATAAATAAACGCGGCGTGATGACCAGTCCAAAATGGCGCGTAGCCTTGAAACCGCTCGACTACGTAGCGAGTAATAACCTTTGGGTCTGGTTCCCCGCCAACGGTATACATACGATGACGAGTCATGAAAGCGTTCTGCATATGACTTCCATCGTCTTTATATTCAAAGTTAATTTCACGTTTTTCATTGAAAACAAGAAAGTTTTCGCGTTCATCTTTGCTCATGGGTAAGGGCCCATTGATGATAAGCTTAGTAACGCGCTCTGGGAATTGCAGTGCTACTTCTGTTGCTACCATGCCTCCTGTGTGGTGCCCGAGTACACTAGCTGTGTTAACGCCGAGGTGATCAAGCACATATGGCACCACCTCGGCCCAGTCGCCGACAGTGGGTACAAAAGGAGTTGGGTCTGATTCCCCAAAACCTGGAGAGTCAATCCCAATTGCCCTTATTCCTCGGTTTGCAAGGGGTTCATATACGTTCTCGAACTGCCGTGAAGTCATTGGCGCTTGTGGACATAGGACCAGAGGACGACCTTCTCCTGTATCCCTGAAGTGTACTTGGCCGAACGGGCCTTCTGCATAGCCGCGCTTCGGAACAAATTGTGGCGGCATGGGACCGGATCGCAGGGCATATTGGTTGAGCTCCGCACGGGTTTTTGCAGCGGCGGATGGGATTGCTCCCAGAGCAGAAATTGTTGCAGCGTATTTGAGAACTTTACGGCGCTTGACAACAGACATGGAAATCTCCTCCTATAACTTGGTTTTCTGCGAGTATCATACCCCCCTGTCAGGCAAAAATGCGGAAAAAATTTACCGGATGTTTTAAGAATTTAATTGCATATATTCAAAATCTTCTTCTTGCTCTTAATACTAGCAGAAGTTCAAATTTAGGCGTACACAGCAGTGTTTTAAATTGACGCTTGAGACTATCGAAGAACGGGGGAAATCCCTATCAAATCTAGTCGTCCAATCGAACAAAACGGTGGCTTATCACCGCCGGTTGCATCGACGCTGTTTTACTGCGTCATGGTTATGCTCATGGGGCAGGCCTTCCTATTCACTATATTAGCCCCTATTGGACGGGAAATAGGACTAGTCGAATACGAGATCGGTATGATTATGTCGGTGCACGGGTTTTTCATGCTTTTTTCCGGTCCAATGTGGGGTGGAATCAGCGAAAGTTGGGGCCGGCGAAAGGTTATCGTTCTTGGCAGCTTGTGTTACGCGACGTCTATCTTTTTTTTCGGACTAGTAGTTAGGTTAAGCCTCGATGGAGTGGTTTCCGGTGCTGTAATAGTTATTCTTTTGGTCGCCTCCAGGGCTGTGTTTGCTATAGGTGCGGGTGCTGTGACACCCGGCGCGCTGGCTATGGCAGCAGACCTTTCTACGCCACAAACCAGACTTAGAGCGATTTCCATATTAACGGCGGCAACCAGTACTGGTGCTATTATTGGACCAGTGGCGGCTGTATTTGCCGGACTCGGGCTGGTGGTGCCGTTCTACATAATAGCCTCGCTTGGCCTGTTAGGTGTAATCGTCGCGGGCTTAATCTTGCCAGAAAGTAGCCCTCGTGACCGACGTTTGGGGGGGGCCTACTTAAGTCTCCTAAAAGGTCCTGCGCTAATAATTACGCTGGCCGCGATTTGTTTCATGTCCGGCCTTTACGGCGCATTCTCCGTTATAGGTTTTCATGTCCAAGATCGGTTTGGTCTGGATACAGTTGGGTCGGCCCGTCTAATGGGTATGGGATTAATGGCGGCAGCAGCAACTAATGTTTTCACACAAGGTGTGCTCATTCGGCGGATAAAGGCGTCACCTAAAGTTTTAGTTTTGCTAGGAGCGCCGCTTACAATTTTATCATTAGTGGTTATTTGGGCTGGGGGGGCACCAGCGATCTTCATTATGGGGATGATCATAAATGGTTTTGGACAAGGTTTTTGCCTACCGGCGTTAAGTACGGCTTTGTCTCTAACGGCCGGACCAGAATCCCAAGGTAAAATTGCTGGATTGTCGACATTTGCGCAAGCAATGGCATTTTTTGTAGCACCCATGTCTGGTGCGGCCTTGTATCAGCTTGTTCCATCAGCTCCCTTTATGGTTGGTAGCATTTTGATTATGGGATCCCTTGTCCTTATGGGGCTCCTGAGAATTCAAGGCGCACACAGTTCCAGGGGTAACTGATTTTGCAGTAAAACGTTGGCATGACAGCTGCGTAAATAATACAGCTTTTAGCTCCTTACTCCTTTCCCCTTGCAAGGCGAACGCGGACGGAGTTTGATTGGCGAGAACAAGAAAAATGCAACTAAGGAACTCTTTATGATGGAACCATGGCGGGCCACCTGTATCCAGACCTATACCCAAGCCCTTAATCAAACTACGAGTCGCGAGGAGGCTATGGGAATTGTAAATCGCAGTCTGGATAGGTGGGAGCAGCTAATTCACGGAGCAGCGCGTGGCGGTGGCCGCACCCTGGTGTTGTTTCCAGAATTTGGATTACAAGGCTTCCCTGTACATGAATCTGCTGAAGAATGGATAGAAAAGGCCTGTTTGGATCTACCTGGTCCGGAAAGCGAGCGTCTACAGAAGCTAGCTCAGAAACTAGGTATTTTTGTGGGTGCCAATGCCTACTGGCGTGACCCTGAATTTGCAGGACGTTACTTCAATACCTCGTTTTTAATCGATCCTTCAGGAGATATAATCCTCAAGTATCGGCGCATTAATACGGCTCACGCTGGATCGCCACATGACTTTATGGACAAGTATTTTGAAAGAGTAGGTGTAGAGGGAGCTTTTCCAGTCGCTAAGACTGACTTTGGTAACATAGCTATGATGCCTTGTGGTGAAATCATGTTTCCAGAGGCGGCGAGGATGTTCATGTTCCGCGGCGCCGAGGTGCTGCTGCATCCGACATCAGACTTTGGAGCTGCCGATAACAATGCTTGGCAGTCAGCCAAGAAAGTAAGGGCTTCCGAAAACATGATGTTTCTCGTTTCGTGCAATACAGCTGGTATTAAAGATGCACCATACGCGGAAAGTGAATGCCAAGGGCGCTCTAAGATTTTCGACTACGACGGTCGTATCTTGGCAGAAGCAGGAATGGGTGAGTGCACACGCTCTTCGGCCTTCATTGATGTGGCGAGCCTTCGGCGTTTACGGTCCAACGCCGGAGGTTTTAATCGCCTAATTCGAAACCGAATTGAAATGTATCGCCCCTTGTACAACTCCGTAAGTTTTTACCCGGCTAACCAGTTTGCTGAACAAGTGATGGATAGTAAGGAGAGAATTGAGGAAAACTGGCATATTGCTCTAGATAAAATGGCGGCTCAGGATCTGATTCCGCCTAGAAAGAAAGCAAAACAGGTCGCTGATTAGGGGATAACGCATAATGGCCCAAGCGTGCTCTCATATTTGGGATGTAATCGTTGTTGGAGCTGGAGCCGCCGGATTGCAGGCGGCCAGCTATGCTGCTGATCGAGGGGCTAGGGTTCTATTATTGGAGGGAGGAGATAATATTGGTGGCACGCTGCACGTGTCGGGTGGGCAAATAAGTGCTGCTGGGACTAAGCTTCAACAAGTGCGGGGTATTGAAGACACAGCGGAAGAACACTTTAAGGATATACTCAGTATTACTAATGGAAATGTTGATCGTGCTTTATCCCGCCTTGCAGTCGAGAATGCAGCGGATACGGTAGACGCTATTCTTGAGCTAGGGCCGGAACTGTACCCGGATATGCCTATTGTTACTAATATCCACGAACCATATTCCAAACCGAGGACCTACTGGGGCCCAGAACTAGGCAAGGGCTTATTAAGGGTCATAGTACCCTGGTTTGAAAAACGCCGTGGAAGCGGCGTGACCCTTGAATACGGTGCGTCTGTAATAGGCTTAGAACAAGACAGTGATGGAAAGGTAACTGGAGTGGTTGCCCAAAGGGGTGGGGATAACCAAAGATTCCAGTCTAAGAACGTAGTATTAGCTACGGGCGGTTTTGCGGCGAACCAGAAATTGTTTCCCTGCCTAATGCAAGGCCACACTTTGTATCAAGGAGCGATGGACCACTGTACCGGTGGAGGCCTTCTGATGGGAATAGGAGCCGGGGGCTATGTTCAAGGCAGTGATCGTTTTCAAGTGATGTTCGGGGGCATCCGGGAAGGTATGGGGCAGTCTCATAAATATTATGGAGGTTGTGAAACTATTCCTCAAAATAGGTTGCCCTGGGAGATCTACGTGAACGCTAATGGGCAAAGGTTCGTCCGGGAAGATGAGCCATCTATTGATGCTAGAGAAAGGGCACTAATGGCTCAGCCCGAATTGAGGTTTTGGATTTTATTTGATGAAAATATTCGTGCGCGGGCACCAAGGCTGGTACCAGATTGGAGTGATATTGAGTTCAAAAAGGCTATTGAACAACATCCGGATTTCTATCGGGCGGAAAGCGTGGATGAGCTCGCAGAAGAAATCCGGGTTGATTCGAAGGCCCTCAAGGTCACGATTCAAGATTACAACAACTCACAGAGAGCGCAGAAGGACCACTTAGGACGTGTGCACATGCCAGCGCCAATAGGCCAGGCACCTTATTATGTGATTGCCAACTATGGGGTATCATATCTTTCTTTTGCCGGGCTGGCTGTTAATACTGAACTCCAAGTAATTACTGTATCTGGCAAGCCGATACCTGGGTTATATGCGGCGGGTGAAATTGTTGGGGGAGGGCAGACCATGGGCCAAGGATATTGCGGTGGAATGACGCTGACCCCGGCTTTCACTTTTGGGCGTTTATTGGGACAGCACATATTAGAGTGGTGAGGCAGTTAATGCCTGGTCGAAGTCCAGCTATTTCGCCCTTAGACATCTTCGTAACTGGCCAAAAATAGACAATTACTAAATCTAATAGAATACATCATAAACAGGTAATACTTCATTGAAAAATAATGTTAATATAGTTTTATATATTCTTTCTTTTGCTCTTATCTCGAAGCCATTACTGGCTGATGATATGGAGGTTATGCTAAAGTTGATACCTGAATGGGTGCAGGGCGCTTATGATAATTCAGCTCAGTACGAGAGAAATGCGAATAACGATTCTGTACCCGACCATGATAAGCACAGAATGTTTTTCCAGATTTTTTCTCCGGTAAGTGTGGATTGGCTGGATGGTGTAACCATATGGCAGCAATCTTCACCAGACGGATCCAATGACCCTGATTGGGTCACTCGGGCTGGTCTACTTTGGTATTTCTCTGATCCAGATACCGGTACGATTCGCCAGCGCGAATTAAACCTAAAGGAAGATCGGCGTATTGATTTTGTGAATGCGCATCAGAAGCCCAGCCTACTGGAAGCTCTAAGTTGGAATGACGTTGAATGGAACGAAGGTTGTGACTTTTATCTTAGGTTCTATCCTGAGATACCCGAGATTCGCGGCCCCATAAAAAAGAATTACTGCCATTTCTACTCTGACACACTTGGTAAGGAGCTGTATGCTGATGACGAAATAGTCATTCGTCCCAGTCAGTATTGGTTTAGAGGACGTTTTGTTGATGATTCTGGCAACGTTATGTGGGGAAACGAAAGTGAGGAGCTCAATAAGTTGGTGAGGGTGCGGTCTATTAATTAAGGGTTTAGGCAGGGACTGCATCCTAAATACTGATATGCTAGACGTTGGCTTTCTCAAAAAGCCCTATGGTTCACGCATGGCTTTGAAGGATGGGCTCCTCTACATCTCCTGCTGTGATCATGTCTAGCATTTTTACAAGGATTTCAGTCTCCTGTGCTCCAGAAATGGCCTGGGTCTCATTAAAAATATAGCATGGAACCCCGGTAATCCCCAGGCGATGCATACGAGCACTTTCGTTATAGACGGCATCCAGGTCACCCTCGCCAAGGAAATGGGTAGTGGCAGTATCCTCCTCAATGCCCAGTTTGGCTGCTAAACTTACTAGCACTTCTGTGTTACCTATATCCTGACCCTCTTCGAAGAATGCTGCAAAAATAAGCTCTACCGCCTCGATCTCTTTGTTGATTGTTTGAGCAAGACGCACCAAACGATGGGAGTTTGCTGAATTGGGTGTTCGCGTCATTTTCTCGAATTCAAAATCTATACCGGTTCCCCGACCAGTTTTGATGAGAGCTTCCATAATCCGGTCGTATTGTTGGCTGCCACCACTACCAAATTTGCTCTCAATATATTTGGCACGATCAACTCCCTCTGGAGGGAGGTCCGGGTTGAGTAGGAAGGATCGATAACGGATATCGGGTTTGATATTCGGCCGCATTTCGAGTGCCATATCAAACCTTCGTTTACCAACGTAACACCAGGGACACACTGTGTCGTAGACGATATCGATCCGCATGCTCATCTCCTTGCATGACACTGAACCCTACTTCGCTATGGGTTGCAAGCGTTGCTTATGGTCCGGCATTTATAAAGAAGTAGGACGAGGTGCGCTTAGATGACCACGAGCGCCTCATCCATAGTTGCTAAGGGTTTGAAGCCGTCCTTGGTAATAACTATCAGATTTTCCAAGTGTGCTCCTCCCCACCCGATTTCCATCGATGGCATATCAATAGTGATCGTCATATTTTCTTCAAAGGTGAGGTCGTCATTGATTACAAACGGAAGCCCGTCACGATACGGCTGATCCGTATGCTGTAATCCTACAGAATGTGGTCCGGCGCCAAATATAGCGCCAGTAGGTGCCGTATTAATCTTCGTAATGGCATCGGATACTTTTGAACGTAACTCAGAATACTTCATTCCCGGACGTACCAACTCATGAGCAACATCCGATCCATGCTGTAAGATACTTACGCGTTCTAGAACATCTTTACGCGGCTCACCAACGCACCAGGTCCGTCCGAAGTCCCCGTGGTAGTAATTAATCTGGGATACGGCATCGACCATCATTGGTCTACCTTCAATTACCTGGCCATCGGGAAGACCGCCAACCGTTCCTGCAGCAATCCACATCGCTTTGGCTCCGCGCTTAGCCGCTTCAACCATAAATAAATTATCAATATCAGCCTTAAACATGCCGGTCTCTATTTGGGCCAGTGTCGCCAGGCAGGCCGCTTGATTGACTGTAGCAATTTCCTTCATATGCCCGAGTTCTACTTCGGACTTAATCATGCGGATCTTTCGGAAAGTGTTATCGCCCGGCAGGCAGGTGATATCTTGTTTTCCAAGTGTAGATAAAATGTCTGCGATCCGCATGTCGTCCACGGCAACCTTGCCTTTGATCAACCCTGCTTCGTTAAGCGCCTTAACTAATCCCCACTCCGGTGTGGCAGCCTTTGAGCTAGAAAAACGGTTATCGATTTCCACCCAACCTTTTTCAATGTCAGTAAGCCGTTCTTGGTTGACCGGACGTTGTATACCGCCAATTGCTTTTGGTTCATTATGCCAAATCTGTGGGTCCCTATATTGTTCCCAAGCACTCGGAGCGCTGTAGGGGATTATTTCAGGATACTCACGACCGGCGTTCGCGATGAACCACATATCTGTTGAAGCTACTATAAGAAACGAAGGTTTTGTCTCATCTCTGGGCATAACGGCAAAGCTTGGTATTGCTCGGAGCTTCTGCACCTCATAGGAAAAATAATTGCCGAGATAAAAAACGTTAACTGGATTTAGGGCAACAAGACCGTCAATACCTTCTTGGTCCATTATCTCGTAGGCACGTGGCTTGTTAAGCAAAGAGCGGCCGTCGAAATCTGATCCCGGCATTGGCCCAGGGGCAATTAGCCCCCAGTTGGCATATGCTTGTCTACCGCCAAGCATAGTTGTGCCTATAGCTCCTATAGCTCCAGCGCTAACACCACTAAAGAAATCGCGGCGATCTATTTGGAGATCTCTGAAGTTGTTTGTCATTGTTTATCCTATGCAATTGTGAAGCTGAGAGGTGCAGTACGAGGCGGAAAGTGAACAATGGGCTGATAACCCTTTCGTTTCTAAGGCAGTTCTATTCTTTTTTTCGGACACCCGCTTGGACTAGATTTACTAATACTCCATCGGGATCCCGAAACATCATCTCTACGGGTTGCACTTCATAGTCGGCGCGCTCTATCAGCGATACAGGTGGTGATATGATAACATGTCCAGCAGCCTCTATTTCTGCGGTAAGTCGGTAAATATCGTTGGTTGGAAAGACTATTGCAAAATCGCCGGTGCGGGTGTCGGCGCTCTGAACTGGTGGAGATTGCGTAAACTTTTCATTGTAAAGCTGGTAAATGCCGAGGTTACCTTGCACCGATTCTCCAGCCATAAGTACGGTTGCTCTTAGCTCTGTGTCATGGGTGCCCATTATGGCGTTGATTCCTCTACCCTTCCAGTAGTTATCAAACATTGGACGGAGGCCTAGTATGTCAGCATATAGCTTCAGTGATTCATCAATGTTGCGGACGAAGATGGTAGCCCTTGCTAAAGGGGCAATGTGCATACCCTCCTGGAAAGTTATTGGTTGAGCCTTAGGAATTATTCGTTCTCTCAGAGCTGTAACGGAACTATCTGACTCCGCAATTGCTGATTCGGAAGTATTGCCTTGGGCGCTGGCAGGTGTGCCTATAATAAGCAAGATAAAGACAATGGTCTGAAGTGCTGGCATATCTGTATGCTCCTAATTTTTGTAGTTAATGCTTGTTTTTTCCTTCAGCGTCTTATGTTCTATGTTTTTTTTTAGTGGCCGGTGCTTAATCTTTGAAGCTCTCAAATTTAGGCGCCTCCCGGAGTCTCCATTTGTTTTCTGCTTTAATAGCTTTAGTCAGCCTCTCGAGCTGTAAGCCTGTTGGTTGCAAAGATAGGCCTGCTATTTCTTTGGTTGCGGCAATCACATGTACGGAATCGGTTAGCCAGATGGCGGGAGCTAGATCATGAAGGCGAGCCATAATATTGCGCTGTAAGTTTTCACGTTTTGCTGAGTCCATTTCTTGTTTTGCCGCTAATATCATTGGGGTTAGCTCGGCATCACAAAAAAATGGATTTGCGCGAAGACAAGAGAAGTATTCAATTGGCCAAATAGAATCCTGAAATGTGGCGTTATTCCAAATAAGGCTAAACGCATCCAAGTCTTCCCACCGACCACTATTAAACCGCCGCACAAAATCGGAATAAGGTAGTTGCCTTAATTCTACGATGAGACCGACTTGGCGAAGGTCCTGTGCTACCTTTTGGAAAACTATGTCATCGGGTGTGGTGGAGGCGGTGAGAACTCCTATGCCAAGAGAAAAGCCATTGGGAAATCCGGCCTCAGCCATTATACGACGTGCACGTACGGGATCATATGGATAGGGTGCGAGGTCCGGATTGAATCCAAAAATTCCGGGCGCTGCACCCTGGCTGGCTACTTCGACTGTCCCATTAAGAATAAGCTTAGAGATTGCGTTCTTATCTATGGCCATGTTGAGTGCGCGGCGGACCTGTGGGTTTTTTAGGGGGTGATTGCCTTCCCTAACATTGGGAAGAGCAATTGATTTGATTTGCCCGTTAGGCTGAACAAAAACGTTAAAACCTAACGCTTCTAAGTCTGCCACATCGTCAACATGGAGGCCCGTAATTATATCGACCTCACCACTCGCTAAAGATTGGAGGCGTGACGTTCGATCGCGCACGGCACGATAAACTACCGTAGCATCAGTTCTTGGCCTTCTCCAAGATGTGGAATGGGGTTTTAAAGTTGCAGCAGCGTTACCCTGTCCCCAATCAATAAGCTGATATGGTCCGGTCCCTACTGGAGATGCAGTGAATCCATCAACCCCAAGCTCAGACCACAGGTCGGGCTCAACCATCATGACGAAGGTTAGGCGGCGGGGTAGAATGGCATCTGGTACAGAGGTTCTAATTTCGACGGTCAAGGAATCGAGTGCACGAATGCTCGCTAAGTGACGCATCTCGGAGGCAATAAGGTATTTGGCCGCCTCCTTCGTTTGAAGGTAGGAAAGTACCTTGACCACATCGTTCGCGGTAAAGGCCCGGCCGTTGTGGAAGGTGACGTTATCTCGCAGGCGGAATACCCAGCGGTATGGTGAGGTGTGTTCCCAGGATAGTGCCAGGCCTGGTTCGCCATCGCTGCCGTAGGTAATCCGGACCAACGGGTCAAACACCGCCATCCACAACTCAGTAGCTGGCAAGGCGGTAGCGGTGTAGGGATTACCAAGGCTTGGTGGTAAAGAGGCTACAGCGATATGAAGGGAATCCGTGCGGGCTGGGCTGACAAAACATAACGCAGCGAACAAAAGCCTTATTGGTGTACGCAGCAGCGATTGGATCATAGAAACAGGATAGCTCAAACGGGGGAGTTTGTATCCATTCTGATGAGGTAAGAATAGCAAAACAATACTTTGACACTCACTTAAATGGACTTGCGATTCTTACCAGAATCCTCGATCTTATATACGAAAAGTTTGGTAAATATAGTAACTTGCATAGAATTTCTCATAAAAAAACTTATGAAGAATAGGTTTGCGTGTACGGTAGAATAGCGTTGGAAGGGCCTACTTAGGCGTCTCTCGAGTTTTTCAACTTAGCGATGATAAAGTGGGTCGACTGGGCCCCCAGATTAATAGAGGTAGCCGCAATCGAAATCCTTTGCTTACTTGATGTGGGCGGCACTTAGATCTGGGTTTTTGAAGCAAAAAAAAGAAGTACGCCGGGGTGCTGCAACGCAACCCCGGAGGACTCCAAAAGAGTTTGCCTGACGGGCGAGTATTTATAATTTATCAGTCCTTAACAATTTCTAAAAGAAGGAAACCCGGCTGATGTTTCTAGGAAATGAAATATCGACGTGTCAAGGAAGGGAGGTCATAGTAAGGTACTTTCAAAGGCGATCATTCTTTGTCGCCTAAGGATCATGGATTAAACTTTATGTACCGTCTCTTTCTCGTCTGCCTATTCTTTATCAGTACTCTTTTTTTCATAACTGATGTTTCTGCTAAAGACGGAGACGTCCTGGTGCTTGGTGGCACCGGTGAACTGGGCTCAGAAATTGTCAAAGTTTTGGTGGGTGCCGGCGAAAGCACAACCGTTTTTGCACGCCCTACCTCAAGCCGGGAAAGGCTCGTCGGTCTTGACGTGGAATATGTCACTGGTGATATTCTGATTGAGGCAGATGTGAGACGCCTTTTTAGCCTATCATCCTACCGCGCGGTTATAGATGCCCTAGCGATGGATGATGAGGCCAACACAGGTTTTTATGTAGAGAGCCAGAAGTATATTTCGAAATGGGCAAAGATTTACGGGGTACAGCAAATTATTCTGCATGGTGCTATCGGGGCTGGTGACAGCAGCAGCCTTTTTAAACCAGGTATTCTACCAAGTAATAGAGCGGCTACTATTAAGGAGAAAGCGGCTGCTGAAGAAATTCTTAAGGCCAGTGGCGTACCGTTCACAATAATGCGCCACCTAACCCTTCTGCCCTTGACTACAAAAGAGTCTGGGAATGCTCGCCTAAGCCTACTGCATAACACAGTAGGAGCAGTAAGCCGGGATGGTTTAGCAAGGTTGTCATTGGAATGCTTGGGGAACAAAGCTTGCCTAAATAAGACATATCACGCAGTGGATGATGACGTGCAATTGACCGGCCGGTACTCTAGGCTTTGGGAGCGTTATGCCCGAATACTTCGAGCCGAAGTTTTGGAATCCAGAGAAGTGGATTAAGTGGGTCCTTCTTAGACAAGGGGCAATGCTAGGAAATGGGCCAGAAACGCTTGCGCAAATTAGTCCCTATGGTCTTAGTTAACTGCTGAGCTGAGTGGAGTTGCCTACTCTCTATTCAGAGCACCTTTCTTCGCATGTTGCTCTTCAGTCCAAGGCAGAAACCATTTGTATACCGCTGGGAGCACCAGCAAGGTTATGACGGTGGACGTGATCAACCCCCCCGTCACAACAGTAGCAAGAGGTCTTTGAACATCACTGCCGGTGCCGGTTGCTACAAGTAGCGGGAAAAGACCGAGGCCAGTCGTCACGGCTGTCATTAAGACTGGGCGAAGTCTAAGAAGTGCGCCTTTTATGCAAGCTGTGTCTACATCCAACCCTTTCGCGACGAGTTGGTTGATATACGTCACCAATACCATGCCGTTCTCAAGAGCGATGCCAAACAGGGCAATAAAGCCGACGGATGCCGGGACGGATAGATTTTGACCTGAGATTGCCAACGCAACCACGCCACCAACCAAAGCTAGGGGAATATTGAGGAGAATGAGCAAGGAGTTGCCAAGAGAGCGAAAGTACATGAACAGGAGAAGACCAATAGCGGCAAGGGCGATAGGAACGACAAAGGCAAGCCGTTTATTAGCTTCTTGCTGCAGACGAAATTGACCGCCCCATGTCACAAAATAGCCCGGTGGTAATTCAACATTCTCATCGATTGCTTGCTTCGCTTTCTCGACGAACGTTCCTATGTCAAGACCAACTACATTAGCCTGGATAGAAACAAATCGTTGCGTGTTTTCACGTGTGATCTGACGTGGACCTACAATTTCCTCGAAGTCTGCGAGCTGGATTAATGGCACTTGCGCTCCAGCTGGAGTTTTAACCAGGATTTGTTTGATCACATCTATGCTGTTTCTGGCGCTCTCCTCAAAACGAACGACAATGTCAAAGCGGCGAATACCCTCGAATACTTGACCAGCAGTGGCTCCACCGACTGCTACGTGAATGACTTCTTGGACATCCGAAATATTGAGACCATAGCGTGCGACCGCTTCGCGATTAGGGCGGATCAGTAGTTGCGGTGTTCCACTAACCTGATCAACTTGAACATCGGCGGCTCCTTCAACCGTTCTCAGTGCTGCCGCAATTTCGCCCGCTCTCGCTTCAAGAATATCTAAATCGTCGCCGAACAGTTTGATAGCTAATTCAGCCCTTACACCCTCAAGTAATTCATCAACTGTCATCTCAATCGGTTGTGTAACGTTGATTAGAAGTCCTGGCATAATACCGAGTTCTTGGCGAATAATTTCTTCTATGTATTCTTGATCACCTCTTTCACGCCATTGTTTCCTCGGTTTTAAAACCACAAACATATGGGCCGTGTTGATCGGATCAGCGTGTGCTCCAATTTCACCCCTACCTATGCGGCTAACCACTTCCTTGATTTCCGGAATCGCTAGCAGTCGTTTCTCCACGATCATGGTAGTGCGTTTACTCTCGCTCAGGGAGATTGAGGGGGCCATGGTTAGGTTGACGGAAATGGTTCCCTCTTTGAGTCTCGGTGTAAACTCGGACCCAAGGAATGGAAAAGCCAGTAAACCAAGTATGATAAGACCACCCGCCAGTGATACTGCCCTTTTTCGGTAAACAACAAAGTATTCGATACAATGGCGATATGGCTCAATGATCAGCCTAATAATTCTCGGCTGCTTTGTTTCCGAACCTGAGTTGACTTGATTCGGGCGTTTTATAAAGAAACTACTAAGGACCGGAGCAATAAACAGGGAAAATATGAGCGAACCGGTCAGGGCCAGTGCAATAGTGTACGCAAGTGGCCTGAATGTCTTACCTTCCGCTCCCTCCAGAGTGAACAATGGTAGAAACACAATAATAATGATCGAGATTGCGAAGAGGATTGGGCGCGCTATCTCCAGACACGCCTTTTCGACTAGTTGCCGTTTTGACAAGGACGGATGTGATTCCCTCATCATTCGGTCTACGTTTTCGACCATGACGATGGTGCCGTCAACCATGACGCCTATGGCAATCGCTAAGCCACCAAACGACATAAGATTTGCGGAAATACCAAAGTAGCGCATGGCGATAATAGCGAAGAGTACGGAAAATGGTATTGCGGCTGCAACCACGAGGCTTGGTCGAAAACCGCCCATAAATGCAAATAGCACAAGTGAGACGAGAACTATGCCTTCGAGCAAAGCGGCAGTCACCGTAGTTATGGCTCCATCGACTAGCTCTTTCTGTTGATAGTAGGGTACAATTTCCACGCCATTAGGCAGGATGTCGTTGATCTCAATAATCTTATCTTCAACTGTTCGAATGACAGTATTTGCATTCTCGCCAAATAGTTTGACGACCATTCCGGACACAACTTCTTCTTCGCCGTTTCTAGTTTGAAGGCCCCGACGGATAGCCCCCCCTATTCTTACGTTCGCAATTTGGCTGAGATAAACAGGTCGTCCTCGCTCTGACTTAATAACGATTCGGTTTAAGGCGTCCAGATTAGTGGCCAAACCAACGGATCGAATGACTAACTCTTCACTTCCCTTTTCAAGGAATTGAGCCCCTACGTTCTTATTGTTGGCCTCAATACGTTCTATGATTTCGTTGAGAGTGACTCCGTATTGCAACAGGCCTTGCGGTCGAACAACTACGTGGAATTGCTTTTCGAACCCACCAATACCGAGGACTTCCGTGACTCCTGGTACGGTTTGAAGATTGAACTTAACAATCCAATCGTGAATGGTCCGTAATTCTTCCAGCGAATACTTGCCGGTGTTATCTCTTAAGTAATACCATAACACCAAGCCCATACCGGTAGAAATCGGACCAAGTTCCGGTGTGCCGAACCCAGCAGGTATTTGGTTATGTGCTTGTTGTAGACGCTCATTCACAAGTTCCCGATTAAAATAGATGTCTGTGTCATCAGAAAAATAGACGTTGACGACAGAAAGACCAAAATTAGAGACGCTACGTATTTGCGCCACATCCGGTAGCCCAGTCATGGCAGCTTCGACGGGATAAGTTACGTATTTCTCGACCTCCTCTGGTGCCAGCCCTTCCGTGACCGTAAAAACTTGCACAAGGTTTGGCGAGATGTCCGGAAAAGCATCGACGGGAAGGCTTTGATACGACCAAATTCCGCCAGTAATCACAGAGGCCGCTAGAACCAGCACTAAGAGAGGCGTCTGAAGACTCTTGGAAACGAGATTTTCTAACATGGGGGGTAACTTTCCTAGACCTCGCTCAGTGGGCGTGACCGGCGTGTTCTAAACCTGCACGCCCAATCTCGGACTTTAGTAGAAACGCATTGCGAGCAACAAAGGACTGGCCAATATCGAGGCCGGATACAATTTCTACGTTTTTGTCATCTGCTCTCCCAGTTTGAACCAACATCGGTTCGAACCCCTCAGCAGTCCGGATAAAAACGATCTGCTTTCCATCAATGCTTTGTACGGCGTCTTTAGGGATTGCTATCCCAACGCGGATGCTATCACTTCTGATCACGGCGTTGATAAATGTCCCGGGTTTCCAACTACCGGCAGCGTTATCTAAGATCGTACGGGCTGTTGCGGTGCGGGTATTGAGATCAACAATGGGACTGACATATGAGATTGTGCCGACGGCCGAGTAAGTGTTTCCGCTATTGTATACCGTAACTTCTTGACCTCTCCGTATGTGCGGGAGTTGGTCTTCATAAACAGTAACATCAATCCAAACGTTGCTGATATCGGCGATAATGAATAGGGTCGTTTCTGGACCTATGAATTCCCCCCGCGTCGCATGGCGTTCAATTACCTCCCCCCCTATAGGTGCTTTTAATTTAAGATGCGTCAGACCTTGCCCATTGCCAGACGAAATATTATTTAAGTCTTGAAGTGTTACATCCAGCGCAATTAGTTTTTGCTCGGCCGCGGTCAGTTTAATATCCGCCTCCCGCGAAGCGTTACGTGTTTCCAAGTACTCTTGTTCTGATGAAATTCGTTCTTCCCACAGCAAGCGGAACCTATCGAAATTGCTTTCGGCCAATTGCGCCCGTTCGCGTGCGGCTACATAGCCGGCTTTAGCATCAGCTAATTGTTGACTTTCGATTGTGACCAAGACATCACCCTGACTAACCCTACTGCCAAGACCTGCGAAGACGTTTCTCACATTGCCTGTAACTCGAGGAACCACATGGGCTACTCGATTTTGGTCCAGCAGAACTTCGCCATTGAGGTGAATCGACGAAGACAAGGACTTTGACTTTGCCGTTCCCAAGCCAATATCAAACTCAGCGATGTCTGCGGTAGAAAGCCGAATGACTTGTTGTTTGTCGTGATGGTGACGGTTTTCTTCGGTATGATGATGACCATGGTTCTCTCCATGATCGTGGGCCTGTTCTTGCGAACTCGCCATCACGATAGTGATGCCGCCTCCACTGGAACTAGCGGTAATGTTTCGCTGAGTTCCAAGGGTGTCTGTTTGGCCTATAGCTGTCGACGAAGTCGCTAACATGAAGGCCGAAACGAGAAGACACGATCCAAATTGAATTATCATTTTTACTTTCCTTTTTAGTCCGAAAACCTATTGCATTGGCTGTGCAATAAGTCGTTCTAGGGCCGCACGGTACAAGTGATATGATTCTAACGTGGCCATGTATTGTTCCCGGACATCGAGCAGCGTTTTCTGTGCATACATCAATTCAAGGAAGCTGACCCGCCCGGTTTGATAGCTTGTAACCATTGCCTTATGGGCCGCTGCAGCGCCTGGCAAAACGGTATCACGAAGCGTTTTAGAATTCTGATAGGCCGAGGTAATGCGCGTATAACTTTCATTCAGCTTGACCTTGAGTCTGAGGATAAATTCCTGTCGTTGATTAGCTGATAAGTGTCTTTGAGCTTGTGCGACCGAGATATTACCCTGATTGCGGTCGAATAGCGGTAATGGAACCGACACCCCAACGCGAGCGGCTTTGCCGTTGTCTTCTTCGAAGCGGGAGCCTCCTACTGTTACTTCAACATCGGGTATACGCCGTGATTTCTCCAACGCGATAATAGCCTCCCTCCGGGTTATCTCCCGCTCCCAACGGATAACATCCGGGCTGGAGAGCATTTGTACGGAATATATTTCAAAAGCTTTAGGTGGCTCGAACTGCTCTAAGGTAAATATAGGGGTTTGGCGGACGGGCGTACTGTCGCCCCAGGTCGCAGCTAGGTTTTGTTTTGTAAGGCTCAGGATTCGTTTTGCTTCAGCAAGTCTGATCTGACTGCTTGATAGCTCCAAGTCGGCACGTGTCTGTTCTATTGGAGAGACTTGTCCTGCGTGGATGCGATTGCGGACCGATTTAGAAAGTCCACGCGCTAGATCGAATGTGTCTTGAGCTATTTCGAGCCGTTCGTGGTCGGCTACTAATTTGATAAAGGTCTGTGTTGTTAAAAGAATAACGTCGAGACGGGCTCGTTCGTAATCTAGTGCCGCGATATCCCGCCCCAAAGAGGCAGACCGCACTCGCTTTCCTCTTTTTCCACCGAGTTCAAAGAGTTGGCTAAATTCTATGTTAATCTCTGATCTAGCAAAGCCGGACCGCTCACCTGTTCCTCCAAATTCCTCTATTTTAGAAGATATTTCGGGATTAGGAAGAAGACCTGCTTGGATTAGTTGGCCTTCTTGAATTTCAAGGACCCTCTCGGCGCTATTGAGATAGGGGTTAGAACTAAGCGCGCGTTTTACCGCGTTACTTAGACTTAAATCAGCTGCGCTTTGATATTCTTTGCGTGCTAATTCTGTATCTACGGTGCGGGCTGGAGTTTTGTAAGTTATTGAAGGTTGCTCACTAGCGCGTACTAATTCTGCAACTGAGAAAGCAAACAGTGATAGAATTATCAATATACCGTTCATAGGAATTCACAAAAATCTTAATTGAAACTAAAGGACAGGACTAAAGGTGATGCGTCGATGGTGACGCGGAAGGAGGCCTATCCTCAGTTTAAATCACCAGAACAGTAGTGGGCTTAATTAGAGTTGCGAAATCCCGGTGTGCAATAAAATGCTTTCCAGCCCGATTCCCGATAACAATCCTGAGACTCGGTTGAGTAGTCCACCCGACTAACACAAAATTAAAGTATGGGGCGGTTTCAGAAAAATTATTGGCTTTTAATGATATGGCGGTATCGGCTAATGCACGGTCAATGCAGTCACCTTCCGTGCTGTGAAGACTGTCGTGGGTACTAGCCGAATCAATAAACATAGTGTCGGCATGGTTGAGTTCTATCTGTGAGTGACCGTCAGGGTGTATACAAAGTACGTACGCATCTAAAACAAGGGAAGACATGGTGGCGCATACCACCATTATTATGACGGCCCCGAACTTGCTCCAGCTATATTTGTGCATAGACCTAATCACAATGAGCACACCAAATTATACGAACAGTGGATTCTAAATGTATTACCTACAGGTTGTCTAGATTATCAGGGCACAAAATTTATTGATCGCTTGTTTTGGCTGAAAGTTTCAAAAGAAGTGAAGGTTCTGCGTACCGGGTTACCAACCCATGAAATAGTAGGTCAGTACACGCTGTACGTTGTTCTGGATATTAGCGTCGTACCAGCGTAAATATCGGTATTCTGGTAAACGAACCTTGGTAGGTATTTCGAAAACTGATGTGCCACTGTCAAATTCGGCCTTAACAGTTGCCATGAGCTTTTCGACGTACTCACGCCGCTCTGTTACAGCTGAGCGGTGTGCGAGCGGACCGGCATGACCAGGTATCATTAGATCCCAATCTTTCATGGCTTCAAGTTCGCGGAGGGTACGCATCCAGTGGTGCAAACTGTTATCAGCCATTCCAGCGAGAGGAATTGCACCTGGCACAACAAGATCCACAATAAATAGTATATTTCCCGGATCGGGTTGCATTACAACCAGGCAGTCTCCATGGTTTGGGCCGAAATACAGGAGATCGAGTGTACGTCCACCGAGCTCTAGCTTGAAGTTGTCGGTGAACACAATGTCCGGCATTACAATGTCTGGGTTTGGCAGGTCCACAAAATGTGTTGCGCAGTTCTTATGGGAGATAAAAGTTGCACCTTCGTCCTTAAATATTTGACCACCGGGCACGTGATCCCAATGCTCGTGGGAGTAAACAACATATTTCACTTTATGATCGGTCACTTTCGCGATCTCTTGTCTATATATCTTGGCAGCCTCTGGACTTATGGGGTCGGTCGCAATTACACCATCACTGGTGACAAGAAATATATTTCGGGTGTAGCCATACCGGAAGGTGAAGAGACCTGGGGCGATTTCTTCTGTATCGTAACCGTTAAGGTTAAACACGTTCCAACTGGCATTTGGTGCAGGTTGTGAAAGCTCGTCCCTAGTGGGCACCCCTTGCCCTACAGCAATCCCAGGTAAAAGTGATATGATAATGGTGACAAGAAAAGATTTAACTCTAGTTTTCATCTAAGATACTACCCCATGTCTTCAGGCAAGGACTGCCTAGTCTTTGCAACTAATTAGCTAGCCATTATTAGCCCGGTGTCACAACCTAACATAAGAACCACTGGAGCGCAGCGCAGGTGACCACATAAACTAGCACCAAGCTCATTGCATCGCCCATTCTCTCGCCTTGCTTTCGATGTGTTGTGTTGCCTTAAGGTCTCGTCAAACATAGGCTAAGTAAGTCGCTGGGCAAGATTTATGAGAAGTGCGGTCTGCGAGAGATGACGGTAAAAAAGGCATATGTGACTACGCGGTATGGCAGGATCCTTTACCGTGAAATGGGTCAAGGGAGCCCCCTACTATTACTTCACGCAACACCTCGTTCATCCTTAGCATACTTAAACGTTTTGCCGCTTCTAGCGGTCCGGCACCGAGTCATAGCTGCTGATACGCTGGGATTTGGTGGTTCTGACCCATTACCTGAATTAGTAAGTATTGAAAAACTAGCCGAAAGCATGGTTGATCTGGTAGCGGAGCTTGGGGCAGTGCCGACCGCTGTATTTGGTCTTCATACAGGTAATAAGATAGGTACCGCATTGGCCGCCGGCTGGCCCAAATATGTGTCGAAATTTATTCTTTGCGGTATGACACACTCAATAATTATTAACCGATCAAAGAGGGAGAAGGCTATCAAAACAATTGTAGAAACTGCGTTAAATCAGGAATGTGTTTCGGATAGGGAGAAGCAAGATCGTTTGCGCGGGAGAAATAGTATAGACCGAATTTATGACGCTAATTATAGCTTTGATCTTGCGACCGCGCTTACGCAATTATCCGTACCCACCTTGATTCTAGAACTTGCCACGCCCGCGGAGGATCAGCTAGGCCGTCAAGCACAAGCCGCTGCGGACATCACTCCTAATTCGATCCCTATGACTTTAGAAAAATCTGACCGCGATATCCTTGATAGAGACCCCAGAAAACTTGCTGACTCTATTCTTCACTTTATCGATCAATAGGCAGCTATTTTCGTCGTCTCTTATAAAGGGCTTTGGTTTTTCCACACCCCTAGTAGAGGTCCTAGACACTCTCAAATGTCCAAGGAAGTTTACTGTAAGCCCGCGCTAGGCTCAGATATCTTACTGAGCGGTGTTTTGTTGAGTATTCTTGTAGCTACGTCCTCTTCATCGCGAGTTGGCTTTTTTCTCCCAGCTAGCCGCCTCTGATGGGTTGCCGGTACCTTTGTAATGTGCAACCGCGGGGTAAGCATATACTGTACGGGTTTGATCGTATTCGGATGGTGCTAACGGATGTCGGGCTGCCGGAGAGGAATAGCCTGGGTTAAGCACACGATGGACCCGAATCTGTTCTGGTGCATAGCCCTGTTCTACCCAGGTCTCTAGATATGTGAGCCAATCTACTTCTGCTCCACCTGGCCCACCCATTGTGCAGTGCAGCATGCTAGGCATCATGAATAGACGGAAGAAATCTTTTGTTTGTTCTTCACCACCCATAGTTCTAGTTGCAGTTTCATAATAATCGACACTGATACCCGGCGGAATCTGATCGTCATCCCAGCCATGATAGAGTATTAGCTTGCCGCCAGCCTTCTTAAACTTTCGAAGGTCGGGATTCTGAGCGTTATAAATTATTTCAGTGAGCCCCATGCGTGGAGGATCACGGTCAAAATCATAACTAGATGCTGGAGTTCCCATCGGGGGGTCGTAAAAGAACGGCATAGTTGTAACGAATTCTTCACCAAAGGATTGGGTGCCGTCCAACCATTGTCCTATTTTTCCATCGGGTCCAATAAACTCAGGTGTCCAAGTGTATTCTGACCCACGAGACATCCCGAAATACCATGGTTCACCTTTTGAATCAGTGGCACCGGTATAAATCTTGTTGATCACCTCAATTTCCTTACCACTTAAGCAAGAAGCACTGTGCTCGCCGGGCTTACATTGGAGTTCGGATGGTTGCCATTCACAAATAGTTGGATCTTGTAGAATTCCATCTACAAGCCCATCCAGGGAATCACATTTCTCGAGGACTGACTGCCGGATCATAGGAAGTTTCTTAGAGTTGAGAATAGCCTTACCATTTTTATCCATGTTGGCCAAAGGACTCCATGCGACGAACAAGGTACCATCTCCGGTTTCGTCATAGACTGGTGCGCCAGCTATAATACCGTCAAAATCACGCGGAAATCTCTGGGCTTCAACCATTGCTTGTCTGCCACCGGTTGAGCATCCCATAAAATAATTTTGGTTCGAACTTTTGCCGTAGTAGGCGTTTATTATTACTTTGGAGGCTACGGCGACGGTATGGGTTGAGCGATACGCAAAATCTATTTCACCCTGTATGTTGTTATACGCGAAGAGCCAGCTAGCACCTTGGTGGCCCATGTCAGTAAGGACCACAGCATAATTGCGTGCTAGTCCCGGATCACCGCGGCCCGAATTTATTGATCCGCAATATCCACCACAACCTAACATAAGAAATTTGCCGTTCCATGAAGAAGTCGGCATGCGAAGCTCAAATTGTGTATTAGGGGCTATTAGGCCAGTAACGCGGCAGGCTGTGGGCAAACCATTAGCAGCAGTATCAACTTTGGCATTAAGGATTTTCGTAGGAGCGTCGGGAATAATGGCAAGCACCGACTCTAAGGATCCCGGTGATCCACCCAAGGCATTACAGCGCTGAACAGCAGTTTCGGCAGAAGCTTGCGCTGAAATTATAATTGCTAGGCCTAGTGTTAGAAGTTTGATCTTAGCACTCATGTCACCCTCCTCTTACGGGTCGGAAAGGATCCCCAATGTATTTTGATTGTGAACATATTATTTGCAGGAAGTCTAGGGAAGTAAGAACTGTCAGTAATATAGAAATAGAGAGGTACAAGAGGCTTTCTTTGGGCCAAAACAAACAATAAGCAATAGATTGTTATGGTGTTGTCACAACTCACGTTTGGGGACAGCTCTGTGTACCTATGTTATCGTGCTCGGCGCTTTAGCCTATTGAACTGCAACCGGCTTACCTTTGGGGCCGTGGCTGGGAGACTTATGCTGCTGCGGGAGATTTGGATTGGATATTTTTCACAGGGCACTAGACAATGAAGAAAATTTTACTAATCGTCTCAGTGTGTGGGTTGATTACTGGGGGAGGGATCTGGGCTACTCGAGTTGGCTTGTTTGACCTTTCTGTAAATCAATTAATTGCTAAGTATGAGCGACCTCAATCCAAGTATCTGGATGTTGATGGACTAAGAATTCACTACCAGGATGAGGGGGTTGGTCCGGCACTGTTGTTGTTTCATGGCTCCTTTATGAATCTAAGGGCATGGGATCAAGTTGTTGAAAAATTAAAGCACCAATATCGTTTGATACGGATGGATCAGCCCGGGGTGGGTCTATCCGGTGGTACTGCTAATCACGATACCGCTAGCCTTACCATTCACGAGATAGCACATAGGCTTCTTTTAAAGCTCAATTTGAAAGGCGTTACCTGCGTTGGCACGTCCTCTGGTAGCACGGTATGTACCAACCTTATTGCTGCATACCCTGATCTAGTAACTCAGTTAGTGGTTTCCAATGCTCCGTCAGAGGTGGTGAAAGTGCCGAGATCTGAACGACCACTGAGCGTTCGCATCCAGATGCTAATAAGCGATGATATATTGCAATTTAGAACGCTATGGTTTTGGCAAGTCTACTATTCATATCTCTGGGGGACAAAGTCCCAACCGACAGATCAATTGCTGCGTGAGTACTACGATTTTAATCGGCGAGTTCGAGCTTTGTTACCGCTGAGTCTTTATGTCAGCAACTATGATGTGCGTACCAAGGCTAGTTCTAAAGGGGTAAGTGAAGTTTCTGAGAACCGCTATTATAACGGAAGCAAAGCATCAATGCGGGCTATGGCGGCGGTCGATCTGCCAACACTAATAATTTGGGGCCTTTCTGACCCTATTCTTCCCCCTACAAAACTTGACCAATTTATTCAAAGTATGCCCAATGCAATTATTAAAGTACGGACCTTGAGTGCAGTAGGTCATTATCCAGTTTTGGAAGTTCCGGATCAGTTCGCCAATTTTATTAATGATTTTCTTTCCGAGCAGTAGGGAAAACGTTTGCCAAATTTAGTAATTAGTAAACAAGAGCCGGGTGAGATGCTTACTACCTTGCGTTACTCGGTTGCCGATTGGTATGCACACAGCGATGCCTATTTCTTTAGCTACAGTAATGCGCCCACGCAGCCATAAGTGGCTTTCTTTTTCTTAGAAGATCATTTTGTTTTGTTTTGGCCCCTTCCTCTTTTCTTATTCTGTGTGATAAGGCCATCTCTATGACTTTATTATCAGTATTGGTGGCTTCGTGCGCCCACTTTCTAAACGTGGATCGAAAGCCGTGGACTGTTATTTTTGAAAGTTTCATTCGCTTTAGCAATTCCAGCATTGCCATGTTTGACAAATGTCCACTCGTTCCACCCGGAAATACAAAGGAATTCTCTTTAGGGGGCAGTTCACTTAGCAATTTCAGCGCAGACTTCGAGAGTGGCACGCGGTGATTCCTACCCTCAAGAGTCCGCGAGGCCTCTACCGTCCAAACGCCTTCTTTAAGATTGAATTCCGACCATTTTGAACCGATTACCTCACTTGTGCGCCGGGCGGTTAGAACCAAGAATTCAAGAGCGCGAGCTGACATCGCTCGCCGAGCTCTTAGTTCCTGCATGAATGTAGGTATTTGGCTGTATAGCAAGCCGGGGTGATGCTTGAGGACGTAGGCATTAGGTCTGATGGCTAATATCCGCTGTAAATCCCCTTGCAAACGTGCTGGGTTATCGCCGCGGTGCCACCCCATTTTGTCGGAATACTCTATAATAGCCTCTATTCGTCCCCGAACTCGCCTAGCAGTCGGATGTTTCTTATACCAAATCGGTTGTAAAACTAGGGCAAGCCACTCCGTACTAAGCTTTTGGACAGACATATTTCCAATCTTGGGAAAGGCATAACTCTCTAGACTGTTTTTCCACTGCTGCGCACTCTTTGAATTGTTCCATCGGGATCTATTCTGACCAATAAATTGCAGTGTTGCTGCCTCAAACGTCTTATGCTTGATTACCTGCTCTGTGTTTCGTTCGCGCTCTTTTCTACGCTGTTCAATTGGATCAATGCCATCCTTTATAAAACGGCGAGCCTGTGACGCTCTCTCTCTAGCGTCTGCTAAGCTGACCTCAGGATATGAACCAAGCTCCATTCGACGCAACTGTTTCGAACCGGCGATTTTAAAGGAAAATTGCCAAACCGGGTTATCAGCTTTGGAAACAGAGAGGTATAGCCCATCGCCATCATTTATGTCGCAGGGTGTGGGGTCTTTTACAGCCCATTCGACCTGGCCAGGAGTTAACCGATTACGTTTTTGCGGCATCAAAAAGACATTCTCAGTGCAACTTTCATATGTGGGAAGTAACTACTTCGGGGGATATTATAATCGAATGAGCGTAAAATAATAGGGAAATGGACAACTAAAAGTATCCCCTTTTCTCAGCAACTCAAAGTCAAAACGGCTACTTGGAAGTCCTGCTTTTTATTGTGGGGAAGTAGTCATTTCTTTGTAGACAAAGTCCACAGAGGAAAAGGGGAGATAGACAACACAGGGCCTGTGAGCGAGGCTATCCTTATGAGCATACTCACCGTTCGTATTCTTGTCTCGTTCAGCACGTCTGTGCGGAAGTGTGCTAGCGTCGGAAGGCTTTTGTAGGGATCAAGAGTCTCTACCCGGCTTGCTCGCCCTCAAGGATCCACGCCTGCCACATGCCGGGTGAGCAGAAATACAGCATCGCCGAATTCGGAATCATCATAATTAGCACCATTGGCCGAGGCGTTAAACACTACGGCGGCGTCAAACATGTCGGGCGCCTGCCACACAAAACGCCAGGAGACTTCCGCTGGTCCAGTCAGATCCATTCCTGCCTCGCTGTGCTGGACATACTGAATTTCGTTTGTTTGATCGGTCACCACCTGGACTCGGTCATCCTGACTCACAAGAGCGCCCGCTTGCTTGCCTTTGCTTGGACTGTCTGGAAAACGGGCAGAAAGCTGGAAACCAGCGCGCTCCATATGGGGATACATGAGAGTCACTGTCAGCATGTAGACCTGACCTGGGATATAACGATCGGGTAAGCCCTTGAGTATAAGACGTCCAGTGTCCGGATTCATCGCGCCGTCCATATGGCACGCCCGACAATCTAGTTCGCCCGCAGCACCGGTATGAGCCGTCGGTGGCTGAATCGAATTTCCAAGAGCAGGACTCGCTATCAAGAGTATGAATCCCACTCTTATAGCGATCCCAATATGCAGATTAAGCATCGCTGAAGTCATTAAAAACGCTACGGTATTTGCGCTCGTCCGATAGTATGTGTGTCCGTACCGAACCATATCGTTCGTGTCGGTCCGTGGTAGTGCATGTGGCGCACGGAACCACCGCCGCTGGCTATATTCGTTGTACTGAAGAATGATTCTTCCCGGGTGTCGAAGCCGATGAAACGGTTAGGGGATGGTCCGGTCTCGACGAACCACACGTTGTCCCTATCGTCCACTGCCATGCCATAGGGCCGTGACTCAGTGCCAGCAGGTGCTGGCCATTCCTCAACCTTGCCGGTTTTGGGCTCGTAATGACCCAGGTAGCCTTTGGCGTAGTCCACGTACCAAATGGTATCGTCGGAGGTGGCCACCAGACGCCGTGGTCGGGCATCAATCCTGGGCAGCTCGATTTCGGTAAGGACAAAAGTTTCCGGATCAACGGTGCCCAGTTTGTTGGACCCAAATTCGGTAAACCATGGCCGGTCTCGTGAATCGACGATAATGCCGTATGGGCGGGATGCGCTTGTGGGAACGGGTAGAAGCTGCACCGCTTCGCTATCGACGGTCAGTTTTCCCACCATGTTACCGCGCTGAACGGTAAACCAGATATCACCATTGCTGTCGAACACTAGGGTGTGGGGATCGATCGCGGCAGAATCGGGCATGCGGATTTTCTTTATGGAGCCCGTATTGGAATCCACCTTACCGATATGGGCGGCGCGGTTCCCAGCGTACCAGACGGTGCCTCCAGAATTAACGATCAGATTGTGGGGGCCGGTGCCGTCGTCAAGATCGAACCGCTTAAAGGTTCCGTCCTGAGGACGCAGATAGGCGATGTAGTGACCGGCCTGGCCGACGAACCACACTCGGTTCTCACTTACCGCGAAGGGATCCCGGGGCCGGGTATTTTCCCAGTTAACTGACCACTCCGTAATATGAATGGGGGATTTAGCAGCGCTCGCAGCTGTAATTGACAGAACGAAAACTATCGTGCATATGCAGCGGAACATGGCGGGCCTCCCTCTCCAGCTATCAGGGGATAAGTAGCTCAGTATAGGCGGTATTCTGTATATAATCGACCATCAGGCCATATTGGACTGTAAGAGGATTTCACCTAGTGTGCTTTATAACCGTGGATTCTACTGAAAGTGATGTGCAGGGCTTGAATGCCTCGCAAGATAAAGCTAGGTGCATGGATAATCGGGGCATGACCGGGTTTTAGCGCGATATTATCCAGCCGTTGAAGAATTGCTGAGATGCCTATCTCTAGTTCTTTTCGGGCTAGCATCTGACCGATACATCTATGAATTCCGTAGCCAAACGCGAGATGCGTTGTTGAATTATGTCGTGTCAAATCGAGTTTATCGGCATTTGGGAACTGTTTATCGTCTCGATTCGCGCTGCCGTAGGCAAGGTAAATTTTTGCTCCCCTTGGAATTTTGTAACCGCCTAAGTCTGTTTCTTGGCTAGTGATGCGGAACAGTCCCTGCACGGGACTTTCCAGCCGCAAGGATTCTTCAACGAATTTTTTAATAAGTGACAAGTCTTTGCGCAGCGATTCCTGAAGGTCTGGATTCTTAGTCAGCAACAGCATGGAAGCAACTAGATGGTTTCGTGTTGTCTCATTTCCCGCAGTTATCAACTGTTGAATTAGGGCTAATAATTCTTCGTAGGTAAGTGCCCGGCCATCCTCGTGGCGCGCTGCGACCAAACCGGATAATATATCTTCTTGAGGATGGGCTTTTTTCTCATTGATGCGGTCTACAAAGTAATGCTGATACTCAATAATCAGCCTCGTGCATTCCAAGCGACGTTCTTGCGAAAGCATGATTCCTAAAGTTTCTACAAACGCGTCGGTCCAAATACGAAAGCGATCGAGATCAGCTTTTGGTGCTCCAAGTTGGTCCGCTATCACTCCTAACGGCAGAGGCACTGCAAATTCTTCTTTAAAGTCGCACTGGCCTTTATCGATAAAAGTATCGATCAGCTCATGGGCATGATCCAGCAAATATTCGTCCATACGTTTGACAACAGGGCCAGTAAATGTCCTATCAATCAAGGAACGGAAAAATGTGTGCTGCGGTGGATCGACTTGGGTTAAAACATCGGGAACAAAGTAGCCTTCTTTGGCAAAAAGAGCATTGCTTTCTCCCAAATCCGGACCACCCACATCTGTCCGCATATCGATATTTGAGGAAAAAATTTTCCAGTTCTTCAATACTTCAACTGCTAAGTCATAGTCAGCTATCATCCATAGATCGGTGTGGCGATCATAATGAACCGGTTCGTGCTCACGCATGTGCTCGTAATACCCATAGGGGCACTCCTGCACATCAGGACTTCCAATGGTCAGACCAGCAAGATCTGAAGCGTTTGTTTTGGACGTCATTTTATGATCTCGAGCCTACTACAAGTTGAGGTCCTATATCGCAAACTTAGCACTTTTGTACACGGGAAAGTAGAAGAGTAATAAGCTGGTTCCGCTTTTACCCTGCCGGTTAAGGGCCGAAAGGGGGATTTACGGACTAGCTAGCTATGCGGTCTATCTCGCCTAGTGTGTGTGCAGTCCGTCCGTCGGGGTCGCATGAGGGACAGTTCGGACTCTGTGTTGCTTATGCAGTTACAATGTACTTACAATGTAAGAATGACAAAGAACTGCTAAGCAAGGAATCCTTTTAGATCTACTGATAGAAAACCTAATAGCTATAACATTTGGTTAGTGGCCTGATGTAGCTGCAACGGACAGACATATCGCAGGAAGCAAATGCACCTTGCCGCATGTTTAGCCCTCATTTAGGGCGCCAACCAAGGGAGACTGACAAACCATGATCGACCGACGGACCTTACTCACTAGCGGTGCCGCCGTTGCGACGGTTGCAGCGACTGCATCAGTCACTCCAGCCTATGCTGCAGAGAACAAAGCCGCCTTCCTCCTAGATGCGCCACGTGGCCGCGAAGGGATATTCCGCCGCCTGCCAAGCCTGGACGTCCAGAGCAATCAAGAGTTCCTGACCGAGATCCGTGTATTCGCCCAGGGTGGGCGGGGCAACATGGTTGAAGCCGCTCGCCGGCGGGTCCGCGAGCTGCTCGCTGAGCGTGGACTTGATCGCCGGGCCGAACTCTCCATGGAAGAGGTCATCGCTATGGTGGAGAACGACCCCACGGTCATGACCAGCGCGCGGCTCTGGCTTGCCACCCAGCAGCTCACCTGGAAAGGCGTCAAAGACCTGTTCGACGTCAATATGGATCAATGCCTGTCCGAACTCAAGGCAGCGGAAAGAGCTGGACCGGGCTCGCTGCAACTCAATCCAAACCTAAACATTCCCAATTACGCCAAGCATGAAATCCACATCATGCCCGGCGGCTACGTCGGTGATCCTCTGGCCGGCTACACCTACCACTATGGCACGAATAATTTCTTTGTTGGCCACAATAAACAGGACGAAAATCAAACCGGTATCGCCGCTGCTGCGCCCATTCCGAAAGACGGCAAGGTGCGCCGCATTCTGGAAATCGGTTGCAGCATCGGCCAAACGACCACGGCATTGAAACGGCGCTTCCCCGAAGCGGAGGTATGGGGTCTCGATGTGGGCGGACCCATGGTCCACTACGCCCATATGCGCTCCGCCGACCTCGGTACTAATGTCAACTATATGCAGGCCTTGGCTGAAGACACGGGCTTCCCCGACGACCACTTCGACATGGTGGTCTCCTATATCATCCTCCATGAGGTCCCGAATTCTGAAAACACCAAGATCATGAAAGAGGTATCCCGCGTGCTCCGCGGAGGCGGGGTGTACTACCCCGTGGACTTCTACACCTCGTTCGACCCACCCAAGGACGCCTACGGTAAGTTCCGCCGCTGGTGGGATCACCGCTGGAACGGTGAGCCCTGGGCCCTCGAGCACATGGATTACGACCTTGCCGGTGACCTGAGAGCAGCAGGTATGGCCGTCGACAAGAACGGTGCCGCTGCGGTCATTTACAACACGGGCTCGACCCGCGGCCGGCCTAACCTGGTTGCCGTGAAGGCTTAAGAGAGGAGAGACCAATAATGGCAAAGGACGATACGGGTCGCCTCGGGACCGAAACCGATTTCATCAAGCATGACGCCGACAACATGGTGCTGCTCGGCAATACCCACATTGACAATCTCATGCATATGGTCATTGCGTTGGGAGCGGAGATGTGGACCAGTCAGCAGCGGGTTAAGATCATGGAGATACTGCTCACCACGCACGGCAAAGTGACCACCGAAATGATCGAGCAGTACGAACCCACGGAAGAAGACCTCGCTACCTGGGGAGCTGAACGTAAGGCGATGGTGGATCGCATCTACAGTGTCATGGCGCGTAATAACAGCGACGCCCGTGCATTCGGGTCTGAGGAGCCCAATATCGACCGGCGGTAGGTTGACCTCATTTGCAAAACCACCTGCTTGGGTACATGTGGTGCAGCATTGCGGTAGTGAACGCGCACGATGCCACATCCCAGGTCCATAGAAGAAACTCGCTACTGCACGACCTTGAATATTAAATGACCCACGCCGACATCAACGGTGCCCAGGAAATGACAGCACGCTGTTTGGAATCAAATTACAAAGACTGTGACTGAACCCTTTTTATAGACGGGAAATTCAGACTCACGTGCATCCCAGAGTGGAAGTCTTCGAGAGTTCTCGATGTGTCGACGTGCCTGAATGGCGGTGAGACGGCTGAGCTTGCTTGTCAAGAAAGTGGTCCGACCACTTTTCCCATGCACTGTACCATACCGCTGGTGGGGCTGGAAAGGGAACTGGAAGACTCGAAAAGGGACTAGGTATAGTTATAAATACTAGAAAACAAGGTTATTTAAGCTATTAACAAAAACAAGAGTGGACCGGTGCGAACAGGCTTATGGCGGATGGAGTGTCCGCCAGAATTCTTAAAATCAATATTATTTACATGGGTTACGATTTACCCTTCAGAATTACCATGCCGTGTAGCATAACCCCGGCTCGGCAAGATTCGCCCAAGCTTCTGCCAAACTTTGGCGCCTCTTAGGTGGTAACAAAGTCTCAAGGGTTCGCTTGCGTGGGCTGTTGGGCAAACAGGCGCTTGGGCCTCGCGCCTGTAATGTGTGCCGGCGTTTCATGAATGGGATGAACGGACACGGTTACTGTTCCGGCACCTGAACGAACCTCACGGATACCCTGGTATTCATCTGAAAACCAAAACCCGCGCGCTGCTTCAATGCAGGGAAACTTGGCGCCGAGGACGCCCTGTTTTTCTGGCCATTTTCCCTCAAACTCTTCTGTGTGCACCGTGAAATGGTAGTATCCTTGCTGATCCGGATAGGTGGGCAACTTCCCGAGCTTCTCCATATACGCCGCCATAGCTTCTGGGTTTTCGAGTTGCACAATCACCAGCATGATAACTGGTTTATCGCAGGCAACTTCTAGCTGTTCAGGTTCGGCAAAAGCATGGTTGGTGCTAATCAAAGCTAGCAAGACACAAAAACCAAAACGTATATGAACCATTGACCTTCTCCCTTCGTGGGGCATACCCCGTCACAAACAGGCACCCCAAGGCAGAGGGATGCATACGCGATACATGTAGACTAAATACCAAATGTTTCTTAAGAATATAACCAAAAAGTTTTTACAGAAATTCATGTAAACCCCATCCATATCGTTTTCCTCCCTACTGCGGTGCGCAGTTCTTTCGGCGGGAGACGAACATGACTCAAGATACTGACAACCAGCCAATGTTGATGACGGTCCGGCTGGAAAGGAACTAGAAGACCTGAAAAGGAACTGGCAAGAGTTATATGTTGTGTAAAATAAGGGTATTTAGGCCATTAACCGAAACTGGCGCGGACCAGTGCGAACAGGCTTATGGCGGATGGAGTGGGATTCGAACCCACGATACCGTTGCCGGTATGCTGGTTTTCAAGACCAGTCCCTTCAACCACTCGGGCACCCATCCATTAATGTAGTATGTTGTCCAATAGGAACCTGACATTACACGAAGTAGATTGAAGTATCTATTAGTGTGGCAAGTGAATTGGGGTAGCAAAGGCTTGGTTGTACGGCTAGTTACATCAATGCGAGAAGACTCGTATGTCAACAATAGGCTTCTACTGTAGTTAAATTATTAGTTACCAGCGTTTGTTGTCCTTGGTGACCTATTGAAAGTTTGTATAGGCTTGTAGAATTTGCCAGTGTTGTTGACGGCTTTTCGACACCAGCTGCCTGTGCCAAACTGTTATTATTGAAATGAATTACCGAAGAGAGGAATAGGCCTATGCGCGAACCGGGTATGCCGCCGGTTATTGGAATTATTGGCGGGTCAGGCATTTACGAGATAATGGGTCTAACAGATACTGCATGGCAGGCTGTAGAAACCCCTTTTGGTTTACCATCAGATGACTTGTTGTTTGGCAAGTTGGATAGCCAGAAAATAGTTTTCTTACCTCGCCATGGACGTGGTCACAGACTCTCACCATCAGACATTAATTTTCGTGCAAATATTTTTGCTTTGAAGCAGGCCGGGGTAACAGAGGTAATTTCTATGTCAGCTTGCGGTTCGTTTGAAGAAAAGCTTTCACCTGGCACTTTCGTACTTATAGATCAGTTTATTGACAGGACATTCCTGCGCGAGAAAACATTTTTCGGAGATGGATTAGTGGGGCATGTCTCAATTGCTCATCCTATTTGTAGCCGGGTTGCCGATGCGTTAGAGGAATCAGCTAAAGAGCTTGCTATTGATCATGTTAGGGGAGGTTGTTACCTAGCTATTGAGGGACCACAGTTTTCCACGTTAGCAGAATCTGAGCTCTATAAGGCTTGGGGCTGTCAGGTTGTAGGCATGACAAACATGCCTGAGGCCAAACTAGCTCGAGAAGCAGAGCTTTGCTATGCGACCGTAGCTATGGTCACCGATTATGATTGTTGGCATCCCGAACATGAGGCAGTAACCGTGGATCAAGTGGTCAACATACTTATGGGTAATGCCGATAAAGCACGGGCTTTAGTCAAGTCTGTTATCCCAAAGCTTTCGGAACGTTCGAGTTCATGCAAAAAGGGCTGCCACACGGCCCTGGATACTGCTTTTATTACGGCTCCGGAGGCTCGTGATCCTAAAGTTATTAGAAGGCTTGGTCCATTGTTAGAACGTGCTCTTGGTAGCTAGGACATGACTGGGTAGCTCATGGCAACTAACCTCAAATGAAAGTTGACGGCGTTCCATATCGGACAATATGGCTGGCAGATGATGGATGGCGGGTATCCATTATTGACCAGAATCAGCTCCCTCATGCGTTCGTGTCGATAGAGCTTGAAACAGTAGAAGATGCAGCACACGCAATTAAGGAAATGATGGTGAGGGGCGCGCCTTTGATAGGAGCAACTGGTGCATATGGTTTAGCACTGGCGCTTAGGCAGGACCCATCCAACGCCAGTTTAATAGCGGCCTACGATTTGTTGATAAATACTCGCCCCACTGCACAAAATCTATCTTGGGCTTTGAACTCCGTTCATCAGGGTGTAGGAGCATTAGCCGAAAATGATAGGGCGTTTGCTGCCTACAGGCGGGCTGCTGAGATATGCGATTCTGATGTAGAGATGTGCCGATCGATTGGTAAGCATGGGGCATTACTGCTAAGTAATCTGTGGGAAGAGAAAGAACGGCCCTTAACATTAAACGTTCTCACTCATTGTAACGCTGGTTGGCTTGCCACCGTAGATTGGGGCACAGCACTCGCCCCTATTTACTGGGCAAGCGACAATGGAGTGCCAATTCATGTCTGGGTGGATGAAACGAGACCTCGCAACCAAGGAGCTAGTTTGACAGCTTGGGAATTGTGTAAATACGGAATTCCACACACGGTTATTGTTGATAATGCCGGAGGGCACTTGATGCAGCGTGGGCGTGTTGATGTGGTGCTAACTGGAACCGATCGCACCACTGCTTGTGGTGACGTATGCAATAAGGTCGGTACTTATCTGAAAGCCCTTGCAGCACATGATAATGCGGTACCTTTTTACGTGGCATTGCCATCACCGAGTATCGACTGGTCCATTACCGGTGGAAGCGATCAAATCCCGATCGAGGAGCGAGATTCTTATGAGGTGTCGCATATTTCCGGTCAAACGGACGATGGGCGGATAGAAACAGTTAGGCTGATATCTGAGGAGAGCCCGGCACTCAATATTGCGTTTGACGTCACGCCGGCAAAGTATGTGAGTGGTCTCATTACCGAGAGGGGTATCTGTGAAGCAAGCAGTAAAGGGTTATTAAGGCTTTATCCCGAGAGGGCAACGTGAGTTATGAAGAGACCTTGCGGGAGTGCCTAATTGAGACATGCAAAGCTATGTCTGAGGCGGGATTGAGTCGTGGGACTTCCGGAAATGTTTCCGTCCGTTTGGACAGTGATACAATTCTTGTGAGTCCGACGGGCCTTAGTTACGAAAGCTTGAGATCGGAAGATATCGTTGCAATAGGCCCCAATGGTGTTCCAGGGGGGAAAAGGAAACCCAGCAGTGAATGGAGAATACACTATGATGTTCTGACAGCTCGCCCTGAAATGGGTGCTTTAGTCCATTGTCACTCACCATTTGCCACCGTAGTTGCATGCCATAGGAAGAGGATTCCGGCTTTTCATTACATGGTTTGTGCAGCTGGCGGGCCAGATATTCGTTGTGCCCCATACGCCACGTTTGGCACCCAGAAGCTATCTGATTATTCGGTAACTGCCCTTGCGGGCCGGAAGGCCTGTTTAATGGCTAACCATGGTCAATTAGCTTTAGGTAAGGACCTGCAAGATGCTCTTAGTCTTGCTGGAGAGGTGGAAAACTTGGCATCCATGTACTGGAGAAGTCTTGCCGTAGGTGAGCCTTTTCTCCTGGATAGTGAAGAAGTGAATGCTGTACTTAGGAAATTTGTAACTTACGGGCAACAAGATTAGGAGTTCGTGCTTTTGTTTAAAGTGTATCACTTGTTACGGAAAAAAGTGAATGAAAGGTCGGATGACTTTGATGGTGTTTTGGCGGATTTGCGTAAAGTTTTGATGGCTCATTTGTCGCCATCTCTTCTGACTAATATCTTTCGAGTTACTTTTTCGGGCCACCAATTTGAAAACGAATACCATCCGTCCAGTGAACTTGACTATGACGCTCTCTGCGAGGTTACCTTTGATGATGAGAAAATGGCATTTGACACGGCAGTGCTCTGGCGGCATGGCAATATTATTAATCAGTTCGATCAGCAAATTGATCAACCTGCGTCACCGGTCTTGGCGACACGTATAATTCCTATTAAGGAAGCCCCTATTTCACACATACAACAAAAAATGGTTTGCCCAATAAGTCTTAAACCCGGCACAACCGTTGAGAACTTTCGAGATTATTGGCGTAAAGAACATTCCGAAGTAGCTCTGAGGGTCATGCCTGATATTCATCATTACATTCAGTGCCATACTTTGCCTGCTGAATATAAGCTTAAGAATGGTCCTCTTTACGACGGTATTGCTGAGTTTTGGTTCGAGGATTTAGCCAAAGTACTATCGGATGCTGGCAGTAGCCCGGAAGCGGCTGAAGATAACTATCAAGATCAACTGCAGTTTATGGATACACGAGACAAGCTATTTCTCATTGTCGAGCCCCTAAAGCTAGAAGATCAGAACTAAACTTGACGATGCTAGATCTTAATAAATGATCAAAACAGGGGGCAATACGAAAACTACGTTAACTACTCCTATGCTTCTAGGATACGGAATGGGGCAGATAGGAGGACAAATTTACCGAGACATTCCGGCCGTATTGTTATTGTACTACATGACTAATACGCTTGGTGTGCCAGGAGTCATGGCTGGAATTGCAATACTAATTCCAAAGACCTGGGTAGTTTTTTGCGATCCATTGGTCGGTGTGTTATCCGATCGCAGCGGTACTCGTTGGGGAAGACGCCATCCCTTTATGTTCATTGGTGCAATTCTGTGCCCATTGTCTCTGGTGATGCTGTTTGGCACACCAAGTTTTGGGTCGCCAGTTATTGCTGCTATTTATGTATCCTGCATATTTCTTCTGGGTTCGACGGCTTTCAGCTCCTACTCCGTTCCTTATCTCTCTATGGCTTCTGAAATGACTAATAAATACCATGAGCGCACCCGCATCATGGCCTACCGTTTCTTTTTTACCGCTGTGGGACTAACAATTGGTGCCGGTCTATCGCAGCCTCTGGTTTCCTGGCTAGGTGGTGGCGCATCGGGGTATTTCGGGATGGCCGTCGTCGTTGCTGGTATTTGTTTCGTCAGCATGATGGGGTGTGTCCTTACAACCCGAAAAATACAATTGCATGAGACAGGGTCCTCATCTCTATCGATTCTTAAACAGGTGTCGGTGGCAGCAAGAAATAGGCCATTCTTAATAATTGCTATCGCTACCCTATTGTTTCAAATAGGAGCTGCGACAGGATTTGCTGTTCTGGCCTTCTTATTTCACTATGTTGTTGAAAATGATACTATTCTGCTGCCTTTTATTGGCATTCTTAGTGTAGGTATTCTGCTATCAGTGCCCTTCTGGAACGCCATTTCACGTCGTATGGGCAAAATGCCGACTCTCGTCGTGTCAGTCATAGGATGGTTGGTTATTACGGCTACCTGGCCCTGGGCGAGTTACGGCGATACGGACCCACTATTTCGTATCGTGCTACTAGGAGCCATCTCCGAACGCGATATGCTTGTTTTACTTCGAGGTCTACTAATTGGATTAACCCAGCCCGGGTTCCAGCTTATGGGTCTGTCTATGTTGGCAGACACCATTGAATATGATCGGTTAAAGTCCGGTCATAGCCGCGCTGGACTCTATTCGGGTCTTTGGAATGCCCTGGAAAAATTAGCCTTTGCTTTAGGTCCTTTCCTGAGTGGAGTGTTGTTAAGCGTTCTGGGCTTTGTAGAGTCCACGGTTGGTCCTCTGGAACAGACAGAACAAGCTATTAGTGGGATTTTTGTTGCATTATTTTGGGTCCCTTTTCTAACGGCGTTACTTGGCCTCTGTCTTCTTCCAGGGTACAATCTTTCCTCTCGGATACTCAGCATGACCGAACGCAGTAGTGGTGCTCCAAGGAGAATGTAATGAGCAGAGAGAGGGTCGAATTTTTAGAATTGCCTGCTGTTCCACTATACCCATTCCCACTCGCGTCAGGAGAGGTTGGGTCAAGGTCTGCCATACTCAGTTCGGAGCAGGCAACCAAAGCAGAGACCCGTCTGGTGAAGATTGCGCCGTATTGGTATTGGGAGCCATCAGTGCCATGGGCTACTGATCTTGAGATCCTAGTCTTGGATGGCGCCTTGCTTTTGGATGACTGGGAGGTATCAAAGGGGGGACATCTGTATCTGCCGGCAGGTACTCCTGTGAAAAGTATCACGTCGCTGATAGGTTCCACTATTGTATGGATGGTTAATCCTTGGAATAGCGCGACTACTGATCCTACACCGAAATACATTGCAAACATTTGCGATCTGCCATGGGTGCCAGTACCGGATTTTGAAGGTCGGACAGCTTCCGAAGCCGGTTCAGGATTGCGGTATAAAATGATTCATCAAGACCCGGTGACTACGGCTTACACTTTGCTCAGTCATATGGCTGCGGGCTGGTTTGATCCCCGTTTGGAGGCTCATGAGACTTGGGAAGAGCTGATCCTGCTAGAGGGGGACTTTCTTATGGGGCTTGCAGGTCAGGTTACAGGTGGTACCTATATTTTCCGTACTGGAGAGGAGCCCCATGGACCTCAGGCAACGAGGAAGGGGGCGGTGTGGTTCGCTAGGGGTAACAAACAAATCGATTTCGTATTTTCGGAAACAGCTGTAGCAAAAAACCAAACAGAGCTTTACCTTAAAGAGACTGAGGGGAGCCACCAAGATAAAGTCAAACCATGGGGCGGCTGGACTTAACTAGATAAGTCCAAAGTTTAGCCAAATAACACGGCTAGCCTACTATTCTATTCTTGGTTCGGTAAGTGCGAGGAGTCCTACCATGCCAGCCACTGCAAATATCCGTGAGGTACTGTCGGCATTCACTGGAGACGCTATAGGGCAGGTCCCGGTATCCGGTTCTAGTGAAGTAGAAGCCATGCTGCAAGTTGCAGCTGATCTATACGAGAATCAATCCGGATGGCTAACTGCAGGTCGTCGTATTGAAATACTTGAATCTGCTGCCTCCATAATGGCTAGCCGACACAAGGAATTGGTTCTTCTTATCGCAGGTGAGGGCGGAAAACCCTTTAAAGATGCATCTATTGAAGTAGATAGGGCCATTGAGGGTTTGCAGGTGTGTGTGGAGGAACTAAAAAAAGAAGGCGGTAAAGTTATACCGATGCGGATCAACCCTGCTTCGTCGGGACGCTTGGCAGTAACCCAGTTTCAGCCAAGAGGTGTTGTTGTAGCTGTAAGCGCATTCAATCATCCGCTTAACTTAATTGTTCATCAAGCTGCACCGGCTGTTGCGGCTGGTTGTCCAGTTATTGTCAAGCCGGCTAAGCACACGCCAATGTGTGCACAAGCCTTTGCCGATATTCTCAGGGATGCTGGTCTACCTGCTGGCTGGTGCCAGGTCGTTAATACAGCCACAACTGCAGATTCAGAAAAGTTAGTAACAGATCAGAGAATTGCATTCTTCAGCTTTATTGGATCACCCAAGGTGGGCTGGTCCCTGCGGTCTAAGCTTGCCGCTGGCGTACGCTGTGCCCTGGAACATGGTGGGGCAGCACCAGCACTAGTGATGGCTGATGCAGATGTTGAATCGGCTGCCGGCTCATTACTGAAAGGCGGCTTTTATCATGCTGGCCAGGTCTGTGTGTCAGTTCAACGTATTTTTGCAGTGGATTCAGTGGCGGATGAGCTGATCGCAACGCTAGATTCTCAGGCACAGGAGCTTGTTGTCGGTGATCCTTCTGATCCGAGCACGGATATTGGTCCTTTAATCAGACCAGTGGAAGTGGAGCGCGTAGGGTCTTGGGTTGACGAGGCAAGGGACGGTGGTGCATCCCTCATTAGAGGTGGAAAACCTATAACCGAGCGGGTATATGAACCTACAATTCTTGTTGATCCTCCCGCTGAATCAAGAGTTGCCAATCAGGAGATTTTTGGTCCTGTCATTGCTGTCTTTCGTACGCAGTCTAGTGATGAGGCTATTGCGCGAGCCAACAGTATCGACTTTGCTTTCCAGTCGGCTATTTTCACAAGGGACATAGACCTGGCGATGAAGGCTTACTCAGAGCTTAAAGCTAGTGCGGTCATGGTCAACGACCACACTGCGTTTCGCACTGATTGGATGCCGTTTGCTGGTCTAGGACAATCAGGTCTTGGGACGGGTGGTATGCCCCACACTCTTCAGGACATGCGCATTGAGAAAATGCTAGTGATTAAATCACAAGCTTTACAAACGTTTTGAACTCAGACTCTAGGAGAAAAAAATGAAAGCCTCGGATCTGTTTGTTAAATGCCTCGAAGCCGAGGGTGTTGAGCGTATCTTCGGTATCCCGGGTGAAGAAAACGCGGATGTAATGATCTCATTGATGGATAGTGATATTGAGTTTGTTCTCTGTCGTCACGAACAGGCTGCGTCCTTTATGGCTGACACATATGGTCGCCTAACTGGAAAGGCGGGAGTGTGCTTAGCAACATTAGGCCCAGGCGCTACAAACTTAGTTACGGGCCTAGCAGATGCCAATATGGATCGGGCTCCAGTGGTGGCAATTATTGGTCAAGGCGGGACGGACCGTTTGCATAAAGAGAGTCATCAAAACATGGACTCGATTGCAATGATGGAACCCATTAGTAAGTGGGCGCAGACGGTTTTGGCTGCTGAAAATATCCCTGAAATTGTGCGTAAGGCTTTTAAGATTGCCGAAACCGAAAAGCCGGGCGTGACCGTCATTGAGCTTCCTGAAGACATCGCAGAGCATGAAGTTGCTGATGACACTAAGCCCATGGCCATCACTAAAACCCGCCGACCGGCTGCTGATCATAAAGCAATAGCGCAGGCGGTCGACATCATTGCAAAAGCTAAGAACCCCCTTATCCTCGCCGGTAACGGCGCGGTCCGGAAACGGGCTGCCGAGCAATTGCAGCGTCTTGCTCATAAGACAGGGATAGGAGTTGTGAACACCTTTATGGGTAAGGGTGCCATCCCTATGTCTGATAACCATTGTCTTTATACGATGGGTCTTCAGGGAGGTGACTATGCGAATGCAGCATTTGAACAGGCTGACGTAGTTATTACCGTTGGATACGATCCTGTAGAATATGCTCCGGCTTTTTGGAACTCCAAGCATAACAAGACAATTATAGCCATTGATTTTGTGCCGGCTGAAATTGATACATATTTTCCAGTAACCGTGGATATTGTCTCTGATTTGGCAGATGCATTGTGGCAAATCAGTGAGGAACTAGAGCGGAATTTCGGAGGTGCGTTGCCTCTGTTCGACATTGGTACACGGGCCGAGCTTCGTAAGACAATAGCGGACGACTTGTCTATGGAAGAAGGGGACATATCCTTTCCCGTTAAACCACAACGTATCTTAAACGATGTGCGGAAATTTCTTGGCCCGGATGACATTCTGTTATCTGATGTCGGTGCACATAAAATGTGGATTGCTCGTTATTTCCAATGTGAAACCCCCAATACTTGTCTTATATCCAACGGTTTTTGCACGATGGGCTTTGCCATGCCTGGCGCAATCGGAGCTAAGATTGCTCATCCGGAGCGCAAAGTTTTAGCTATATCAGGTGACGCCGGTTTTATGATGAACGTCCAGGATTTAGAGACGGCTGTACGAAACAAGATCGCATTTGTTACAATGGTCTGGGATGATGGTGAGTACGGGCTCATTAAGTGGAAGCAACAGAACGGCTTTGATGGGCGCCATTCTGAGTTAGCTTTTAACAATCCGGACTGGGAGTTGTTAGCAAAGGCATTCGGTATGTTTGGAAAAACAATTACTGCAGCGGAAGATATTGTGCCTTCTTTACAAGAAGCGTTTGAACAGGATGGGCCGGCCTTATTGAGCGTAAAGGTTGATTATGATGAGAATCGCAAACTGACCAAACGTCTGGGTGAAATATTAGCTACAATTTAACAACATCTCTTTTCTAATAGTCTTAGTTATCTTTAACGCTATTGCTGCTAAGGTGCAGATACCATAGGGTTAATTTTTACAGTTGTGCGCTAGAGGAGGAACCAGTGATTCTCAGCATCCCTGAGCCAACGGTACATTCTATGATGCCCATTGCTAATCATGATGAGCACGCGAGGGAAGATATTACGGTTGCACTGAAGATGTATTTGACTGAAAACGTCTATCCGAGCGACGAAGCAGTTTATGAAAACAAAGCGAAGAAGAAATTTATTAAGAACAATGGTAGAGAGCCACAAAACTGGAGTGAAGTTCATCATCTAATGATGGAAGAACCATACACAAAGATGTGGAGCTCTATGGCCCGAACCTTACAAGAGATGCTGTGGGACAATCAGGGAGATATTGTTGAACGGGAAATGCCCCGACTCAAGACGCGGGCAAAGAGAAATACGCAAGTGACTTTGGGCACATTGACGCTCAATCCAGAGTTCAAAATGCCGCGATATGTAGATGCCATGGATATCCATGCTATGCCTGGCGGATATCAGACTAGTGTAGCGGATGATGACCTGTTTGAAGGCGCAGTCTATGATCGTGGCGCATATTATTACAGCAAAGGTATGTTGGGCCGCCTCGGCGAGTCTGTAACCCGAGCTGTTTTAGATGTACTCAACAAATTGCATACTGATCTCAAGCCCGAGCGTATACTTGATATCGGTTGCACGGTGGGTCGCTCGACGCTTCCGCTGGCAAAAACGTGGCCTGATGCAGAAGTGCACGGTATTGATGTTGGTGCAGCAATCTTGCGGTTCGGACATGCACGAGCAGAGGGGCTAAGTACTGCGGTTCATTTTTCTCAACAGAATGCGGAAAAGACCAACTTTCCCGATGATTATTTTGATTTGGTGGTCAGTACAGGTTTTTTTCATGAAACTTCAGCAAAAGGTGCGAGGAATATTGTTAAGGAAATGTTTCGTATTCTGAGGCCAGGTGGCGTTGTCCTTAATCAGGATATTCCATATGGTGGTCAATACAATTTGCATGAACAATTTATGCTTAATTGGGATTGCTATTTCAATGCTGAGCCATTCTGGCAGCAATGGACAAGTTGGGATCGTAAAGAGTTTATGAGTTGGGGAGGTTTTAAGCCAGGCAATATTTTCCAGTTCTGGGCAGATCGTGACCAGGATGGCAAAATAAAGTTACGCCAAGCGGCTAAGGATAAGGATTGCTCTTCAACCCGAGGTGGACTTGGCCGACTTCAATTTTTTGGAGCTGTAAAGTAACCCCGATACGGCACCGAACCAGCGACCGCTATTAGAACCTCAGCGAATAGAATTTTTATAGTTTTTTCGTGTTTTGGTTACGGGGCTAACTAAGTAACTTAGCTAGGAACCTCATGCACCTTCCTATTTTGGTCATCCTTACGTTCGCATCTCTGATATTTGGTAGCAAGCCGTCGTTGGCCGATGATCATAGTTACGACGTTGCTGTTGGTGCATATGTCATGCCCGGCATACCAACGGCACACTTGTTTTACGAATTTGCTGACACAATGGCAGAGCGCAGTGAGAATCGCCTTGTTCCCAAAATGCTTATACATGGTGAAGGCGGAAGTGAAGAGCAGGTGCTGGCAAGTCTTCGAAGGGGGCGGATTCAATTAGCAGCTTTTTCTTTTCTAAGCCTTGCCACAGTCATTCCAGAGATTGAGATAACAAAGGCCCCATTCCTTTTTGACTCTGTGGAGGAATACGATTTTGTCTTAGATGCACATTTAGCGAAAGAGATAGACGAATTACTGGCAGAGAAGAACCTAGTGCGAGTGCGGTGGTTGAATTTAGGTCCAACCCATTTGTACGGAAAGAAGTCCCTCGCAAACCCTCATGACATTCGAGGTTATCGCGTAAGGGCGTCATCGGACCTAGCTACACAGGTGTTCTTGGAGGCGGTGAATGCTGATATTATTTTTATGCCTACACCTGATATTGTTCCCGCCTTACAGACTGGCCTGTTGGACGGTGGGGCCACTCCAGCAATAACCTACGCACAAACGGGTTATGCGGAGAATGCTCCACATTACACTCTGACCGGGCATTTTTATCTGGGTTCTATGATTGTAGCAGATAAGAAATGGTTGGACCGGCTTCCGCCAGAACTACAAAATATCGTAATGGGCTCTTACGCCTCCGATGAAAGAATTCGTACGGTCTACCGTAAGCTGGCTACAGAGCAAATAGCTCGATCAAAGATTGACGGTTTTAAAGTCTATGAAGTATCGCCGGCACAACTGGACGCATGGAAGTTGCTTGTATCTGGAACCCACGAAAAAATGATTGCTGCTATTGGCGGACGATCTCAAGAGTTTTACGATAAGATCCTAAAAGGGAAGAGGGCTTTTGCCCTTAAGAACGGACCGGCTAATGGGACCACCCCATGACCACGGCTGCAATGGGGACAAAGGTAAGATCTGATAGCTACACTAGAATCCTCGGAGCGGCACACGATCTACTCCCCGATCTAACCGCGAGAGCAACTAGAACGGAGGAGCTGCGCAAACTACCCGACGAGACTGTCAATGATTTAAAGACAGCTAATCTTTTCAGTTGCTTTTCTCCGAAACATTATGGTGGTTTGGAGCTAGATTGGGCTCACCTCGCCGATTTTACTAAGACACTAGGAACCGCTTGTGGATCTGTGTCGTGGATAGTAACTGCATCGGCGGCTCACAACATTCTGCTGGGTCGTTTTCCAAAAAAATCGCAGGACGACGTGTATAGCAAAGGTTCCGAGATTATCATTTCCATGGCTTTGGCGGGTGAAGGGCAATTGGTACGGAAGGCCGAGAACTACATTCTCCATGGGCGTTGGCAATTTGCGAGTGGTATAGACCACGCGGACTGGGTGATTGTGGGAGTAAAAACCGAAGAAATAGATCGCAGTGGCCGGAATCGCTTCTATTGGGTTCTTGTAGAGTCTAATAAGGTGACAATACATGATACATGGCGGGCAATTGGCCTTCGCGGGACAGGCAGTAACGATATCGAAGTTACCAACCTCTCCATTCCAGAGCACCACGTTTTTCCCAGCGATGAGTGTGATCAAGCTCATCCGCCTGGTGCCGCGTTGCACCCGAGCTATATCTACCGGGTGGAGTACTTCCACTATTTCCGGGCTTCCCTGATTGGTCCTATCCTTGGTGTCACAAGGGGAGCTTTGGAGGCCTACGTGCAGCAAACCCGTGGTCGTATAGGTAAAATCGGAAGCGAGCGAGTTGTAGATCAGTTGCCTGTTCAAGTGAAAATTAGCGAAAGTGCTGCTGAACTTCGTACGGCCGAACTTCTTGGAAGGTATATGCGGGATACTCTGGCAGACCGCGGAAGGCAGGGCGCCGTAAGCTTGTCAGCTGTTGATCGAGTTGCGCTTAATCGTGACCTACCCCATATGGCTAGACTCTGCAATCAGTCTGTAGATCGTCTTGCCAGAATGATGGGCGCTTCAGGCATAGAAGAGAGTAATTCAGTCCATCGTTTGAGAGGTGATCTAACAGCTATGTCGGCCCATGGAGCAATGCAATGGGAACGTTATTTGGCTCCTTATGGCCAGTGGGTGTTTGGTGTTCCGTCAGGTGATCCGGAAATTGACAAGGAACCGGGTGAACCTGGGATGGAGGATTTCTTCTTGCAAGTTTAATACTAAGCCATTCCTAAGGGGTTGCCCACTTCCCATCTGTGCCGGCCGACCCGCTTAAGAGCGGTGTACAGTCAAGAATCGGCTTTGAATTTAGGAAATCACACATTTAGCAGCTGCTTGGCCTGCAGAGCGGCCATAGGTGGTGGCCGTCATGAGGCCATTGCCGGACATATAGCCCCAGCAGGATGGGCCCGATATTCCTCGAGCTGCCCCACCACCAGCGAATAGATTAGGCAAGAAACTACCGTCTTCTCGTTGTACCTGGCCATTATTTTTAATGACCAATCCACCTTGGGTATGGAATAGAGCCCCGGTTACCTTTACAAAGTAGTAAGGCGGTTTCAGCTCTTTATGGATTGTGAAATCACGACCGAACCGATCCTGAATCATCCCCAGAACCATTTCCTTTACTGACGTAAAAGTGTTCCTAATAGTGTCTGGTAAACCACTAATTCTAATTACTTCTTGTACGTTTTCAGCTGCATGAATACAGCCCGTTTGCAATGCCTCTCTGTAGTCTGCATACTCTTTCAGAGTATGATGTATCCGTTCGTCATAGATCGCCCAGGCAACATGATCTGGCTGACGAATGATTTCGATGGCGTGTTCCGAATAGCCACGCGATTCATCGCAGAAGCGAGCTCCAGAAGTATTTACCTGAAATCCCCCTAACATAATATGCGCCCACAAAATGGTGACTCCATGGCCATATGCCAGACCGCCATGGCCTTGATAGGATTCGAGATCTGATATCTTTGCACCCAATGACCGGCCCCAAAGTATAGCGTCTCCTTTGTTACCAGGATGACCAAAGACTGTGGCCTTTGCCATTTCTGGAATATACTTTGTAAGCATTTCAGAATTTCCGGCAAATCCACAGCAGGCTAAGATCAATGCGCCGCACCCAATATCTTCGGTTGAACTATCTGGTCGGGTAAGACGAACGCCTTCTATTCGACCATTTTCTTCCGCAAAAAGATGTGTCACCTGAGCATTTAACAATATATCGACTTCACTTCTTTGTATCGCATGGTGCAGAGCACCCATGAGTTCTGCACCAGTGCGATTTGGTGTTCCATGCATCCGGCTGCAGGACTGTCCGGGGAAGGAGAAATTCTCGACCAATGAGAGAGGCACGGAATGCTGATCTACCAGCCAGTGAACAGTCGAGCTAGATTGTTCTGCTAAGTATCGCACCGCCTTGTGATCGGTTTGACCATGGGTTTTTCTAATAATATCGGCAGCAAAATCATCTGGGCTGTCCTTAATTCCTTTTTCTTCTTGAAAACGGGAACCGGCAGCTGGGATGAGCCCTGTAGACATAGCTGTCGTACCGAGAGCGGTCTCATCTCTCTCGAGAACTATCACGTCTGCACCATGCTCTTTGGCTGAGAGAGCAGCGGTAAGTCCACAGCCACCCCCGCCAATTACAACCACGGGTATAGTGCCAACGAAGTTGGCATCGGAAGGCCTTAAGATTGAGTGTGCAGAGCTCACCTATGTGTCCTCGCTTTTAGATACAAGTTGGTGACGATATATGCGCTATTGCTTGGTTTTATGTTATCTTAGACTTTGACGTAATAGTATAATAGCGGACTGTGTTGGGGAATTGCATATGGGGCGATGTATGCGGTTGGCCTTTGTAGCTATAGCTAGGTGTTCCGAGGTATGCAGAAGGGGCTTCTGACATGGATCTCATTTAGTAATTATAATAGCCAATAGGCATCTTCACGTTTTTTCTTGAGCTGCGATAATCCCTCGACGAAGAATATCTAACTATTTCTTGTTATAGTTCGCTGCCACCCAACGGTGATGATGGTAAAGTATTTATGGAGGCGTAAATGTCTCGGTTTTTTTTTGTTGCTGCGGTTTTGTATATAGGACTTAGTTTCCAGACGACGGCCGAGGTACGTATTCATTGTATTGGTGAAGAAGAAAATCTGGCCACTTACCTAGAAATGCACAGAATTTTATTTAATGAACGTAACGGCTCTAGGGCTGGGGAATTCTACGCGGATAGGGTTCTATCGCATAATCAGGATTCGGGTGGCGCCTTAGACATGATTGTAAGCCCAGCTGACATGGAAAAAATGTGGATACAATCCAAGAAAGATAGTCCGGAGCGTGTCTTGGAGGACGAGCTAATTCTTTGTGTAGAGGACTTCGTAGTTGTGCGGACTACGTTGAAAGGGATTCGGCAGGGCACAATAATGGGGAAGTCAGTTTCTGGAATACCCTTTAACACCACCGCCACTGATATATATCGTTTTGACAAAGGCAAGGTGGTGGAGCGTTGGGGTAATGCGGATCTTATAACGCTATTTGATCAGCTCGGATTTAAAATGGTAGAAAAGAAGGACTAAGTTCATAGAGTTAGAGGCTTGCCGCAGGTGTCCTCGCAGAAAGAGATACTAAGCTCTCGAGTTATTGAATATGCAGAAGGCTGGTGCATAATCGTCGCTCAACTGCGGGAAGATTCTGCTGGGCTGCGCAACCAAAGCAGGGATATTTATTATAAAGGCCGCAGGCCCGCTTTTTAAAAACTAGTGGCTTCTTTAGAATAATTCAAAGACGATACCAGAAAAATAACGAATCCTGCCTAGCGCTCGTCTACTATCTCTGCAACCGAAGCTGTGGTTTCTCCTTCCGGAACAACCTCTTCTTCACCCTTCTTTACGGCAGCTTTTTCCTGCTTCGCCTTCAGACGCTCTGCCTTCTTAGCAGCTTTCTGGCGTTCTCTCTCGAAACGGTCAAACCTGTAGTTTGGCTTTCTGGCCATTAGCATTCCTTCTGGCCCAGGACACCCGAGCTCAGCGACTTGGGTGCTGAGTCAGTTTGATTAGTCGATGACTGTTAAGTTCTCAGCTGCAAACTTACCATTCTGTCCAGGTTGAAGCTCGTAGGAGACTTTTTGTCCCTCATTAAGTGTGCTTAGTCCTGCTCTTTCTACAGCTGAGATATGAACAAAAGCATCTTTTGAGCCGTCTTCTGGTTCTATGAACCCGTATCCTTTAACTGTGTTAAAAAACTTTACGGTACCATTAGGCATAACTTGGTCCCCTAGAAAAATTGATCCTATGTCATCCATCTTGAAGGAAATATTCCGTCCTACGCTCACATTATCAGGGGAGAGATAAACTAATCGGTTGACCGCTTAATCAAGTTCCACAAGTAAATGCTTACGTAATCGACTGTTTAGGGTATATCGCGTAGGCAAGTCAATGACGCGTATCACCTTTTAATCCCTTCTTGCTTCCGATCTAAAGGCCCAAATCTGAAATAATCGCCTACCGAAGCTACAGCTGCTTTAGAGCGTTTACCAGGTAGATTTTGAGATTCCGCCTCGAATAACCTTATCGCGGGCATCATCGATTGTAGTACCAATTGCTATATTAAAGTTAGCCTTTGCTTCCGCTAGTTGTGAACCAGCTACAGATTCATAATCCACCTGAACTGTAGCCAATTGTTCGTCAGTAAGGCGATTCATAATACGGTCCTTAACATTGTGGGGATGCCCTTTAACACTCATTTCCGTCGTAAAAATGCGAGCACCATTCTTGCTTATAGCAAAATGAATGTGAGGAGCACGGTCGGCCCCTTGGAAGGTATAAGGTACTGGTTTGATGGTGCGAAAGTAGTAGAGGCCGTTAACATCTGTTAAGAATCGGCCATAACCCTGAAAGTTCCTATCAAACTTACCGCCAGAGTCTTTTTCATGCCGAGAATGCCGATAAACACCCATGGAATCACATTGCCAAATTTCGACAAATGTATTTCGTAACGGATTTCCCTGTGCATCCACAATCTGCCCTGAAAGATGGAGTATTTCTCCGGCCCCGGGCACTGTAGCCCCATTCACAAGCAATAGATCATTGTCTGTGTCAATCGGCATCCTGTCCGGATAGAGCGGTCCCTCACTTGACTGGGCAGTCTGAGTTAACTCGTTAGCCCAGCTATACCCTGATAAAAAGGCGCTGGCTGAGGTGGCAAGACTCATTCGGGTTGCAATAACTAGGGCGTCTCTTCGGGATTTTGAAGAAACATAAGCTTTCACTTGCCGAAACGAACATTTATGATGATTTGTAGGTACCCCGGATTGACTTGGCATAACAGACCCCTCCCAGGATTCTAATCCGAAAAAAGTGCACTGCGGCTAGCAGCGCGTTGTAACAGTTTAAGCTACGTCTGCACTGTACCCCGTAATATTAGCCACACTGTTGCTCCACCAGACATTCACAAATTTTGCTTCCCTTGATACATTTAGTTCTAGCTGAACAACACCAGTAATATTATAGGTGGTGACTTACTTTTCGTCTGGGCTAACAATAGCAATTCTGGACGCCATCATACAACGAAAGCAATAAAACATTTTGTTTTACTTATAGTGGTCAAAAATGTCGGAGCCAGAATTACGCATCGAAGAAGCAATAGAACTATACGAAAATTCTGCATATCGGGAGGCCTATGCAATAAGCAAGGGGCTGCTTAAAGAGCAACCTAATAACGCAAAGGCTTTATGTATATACGGTTGTGCAGCGGCCAACTTAGGCAATCATGAAAAGGGAGTGGAGGCTCTCAAGGCAGCACTTGCGAAGGACCCAAACCTAGTGCTGGGGCACAAGGTGCTCGGACAAATTCACTTTACAAAGGGTGAGCTCGAAGCGGCCTTAGTGTGTTTTTTAGAGGCAGTGAGGCTTAGTCCCGATCAACCAGATGTCTATATATTTAAGGGCGAGGTTCTTCAAAGTTTAGGCGAACATGAACAAGCTCTGGCTGCGTTTTTGCAGGCCCAAGCCTTGGCTCCCGATGACCAGCAAGTTCAGTTACTTTTAGGCCATTTACAATGGAAACTCCATAATCCAGCAGAGGCGGAGCACATCCTTGTTAGGCTTATTAAGAATCAGCCGAAACACACGGAGGCGCTTAATCTTTTGGGCGCAATTAGACAGGAGATGCATCAGTTTGAAGAAGCGGGTGCCTTCTATAATAAGGTTCTGGAAATTGATTCCAGTGACCTCACGGCGCGCCTTAATGCAGCAATGGTGCAGTTTGAACTTGGTGAACCCGAAAACGCAATCGGCCACTTCGGTCAAGCATCGAGGCAAAATCCGTCCACTCGTCTTAAAGTACTAGATGCGCTGGTCATGCCGGTAGTTTTGCGTTCTGCGGATGAAATCGAATTTTGGCGCTCGCGATTACAAGACAAGTTCAATTCCCTATCGCGCAGCGGTGAACACCTTTCTGACCCATTGAACGAGGTGTTGCACACACAGTCTCATCTTGCCTATCAGGGCCTAAACGATGAAAAGCTGCAGAAAAGTGTAGCAGAGACATACGCCAAGCTTAGTCCGGGCCTGGTCTGGGATTCACCTAATCTAGCCTTAGAACGCCAGGGTTCTGGCAGAATAAGGCTTGGCATCATTTCGTCTAATCTTAAGGAGCAGACTGTTGGCTACCTAAGCGCAGGTTTTATTGAGAGAATTGATCGTCGCAAGTTTTTCGTAATTGTGATTAGTCCACCTACACCACCAGACCCTATGTCACAATCAATACGCTCCAGTGCAGACCAAGTATTAGATGTTCCTTTCAATTTATTTGATGCCAGACGCCTAATTGCTGATGCTCAGCTTGATGTTGTCTATTATCCTGACATTGGGATGGGAGCCTTTACATATTTTCTTGCATTCTCAAGGCTTGCTCCTGTCCAATGCGTTGGTTGGGGCCACCCAGTAACCACTGGGATATCGACCATAGATTACTTTATTTCCTCTGATTGGATTGAGCCCCCTGATGCAGATAACCATTACACAGAAACTCTTGTGCGATTACCGGACGTTGGCACATTCTATTCAGCACCACAAAAACCGACGACTCCCTTTGATAAGAAAAGATTCGGAATTGGTGAGGAAGAAGTGCTTATTCTATGCCCGCAGAGCTTCTATAAGTTTCACCCCGATTTTGACCCGGTACTAGCTCGACTTCTTCAGGAAGAGCCTGACTGTCGGCTAATCCTAATCAAGGATTATAATGATGCTTTGAATAAGATATTTCTTAATAGGTTTAAAGAATCTGCTGGCCGATTCTTGGACCGGGTAATATTCCTACCTCCTCTTTCCCACCAAGATTTCCTCCGACTTCTAATATCTGCAGATCTAGTGCTGGACATCCATCAGTGGTCTGGGGGCCGTAGTGCTCTCGAGTGTCTCGCAATGGGTACGCCGCTTGTGCATTGGCCAGGCCCGTTTATGAGAGGCCGCTGCACCTCCGCATTTTATACGAAAATGGGGTTTACGGACTGCATAGCAGCGTCAGAGGACGAATATATTGCAATCATTAAACGGCTTATCCATAACGAGGAGTTTAGTAGGCGCACACGTGAGACTATAGCTCGCAATAACCACAGGCTTTTTGAGAGCACAGAAGCCCTTAGGGCTCTTGAAAATTTCTTTGTGGAGGCTGTTATTCAGGCCGCAAGTGCGCCGAAAATACAATAACTTAAGTGATTTAATTAAGTTCCCGTATTAACCGTAATCCGAGAGTGGTGGAGCGGTATGCCGGATGCTCACGGCTGCGTCCAGCGGGACGAACGAACCACACACGGCTATACCAACCCCCTCCACGAACTATGAGCCTTGTATCCATATCAGGTGCGATACGCGCCGAACCATCGACTGGTGCTCCTTCATAGCTAGGAATAAAGGTGTCTTGTACCCATTCCCAGACGTTTCCTACCAGGTCATGAAAACCGAATTGATTGGGCGGATATGTACCAATAGGTGCCGTATAAACGTAGCCATCATAACAATCAAAAAACCGTGTGGGCTCTTTCTCAATTCCACCATGAGCTTCGGCTCGACTAAGATCAGACGAATTTGCGTACTCACAGATGGTGTCCATAGTATCTCCCCATGATTGAAGACTGTCGGTGCCAGCTCGCGCAATGTACTCCCATTCAGCTTCAGTTGGGATTCGGTAGTTTTGGCCAGTTCTCTCCGACAACCAACTACTATAATCTAGGGCATCCTGATAGGAGAGGCAGCCGACTGGGTGGGTATTATCCTGGGGAAAACCCGGATTATGCCAATTTGCGCCCTTAACTTCAGCCCAAAGGGTCTCAGTGCCGTTCCATGTAATACAGGTGTAAGGATCGGGGCGCTTAGTCGCCTCTACAAATTCTTGGTATTGACCTACTGTGATTTCGTAGCGACCGGCAGCAAATCTGTTCAATATGCGGACTTGATGGGCAGGCCATTCCCTTGGGGCTATGTCCTCCCGAAGTCTTGCGCGGTTAGTTGCTTCTTTTGTTGACCCCATAATGAAGGTGCCGGCCGGTACAATGACCATCTCGGGACAAGTTGGACAATCTCGGAAAGAGGAGCCTGGTTGAAGCACGACCTCTGCAGCGTTCACCCAAGAACCTATTGAAGCGGAAAAAAAAAGGCTTGCTGCACAAATCGCAGAAGTTATATGGATTTGAGACATTGATTTTTCTCCGACTACCTGTCTCAATTGAGCATTCGATTATCAGTCTTGATGTAGGTACTATAACTAGTATGAGGGCAGGGGATAACTAAGATATGAAGTGCATGAGTTCTATAGGACCTGTTATTGCCGTATTACTGAGTATTTCGAGTAACTTGTTGGCCAACAGCCATGCAGAGCACGCAGGAAGTGTATTTAGTGACTGCGATGTTTGCCCAGAGATGGTGGTCGTACCCCCGGGCTCCTTCGAAATGGGTGCTGACAAAATAGATCAAATGCGGACCGGTGAAATGCGCTCACGTGGACCCGTACGGACAGTAGATATTGCAAAATCCTTCGCTGCTGGCCGGTTCGAGGTCACTAATGCCGAATACAAGGAATTTGTTGTTGCGACAAACCGCGTCGCGCAGTCCTGCAGGGTCTGGGGTGGAACAATGGATATTGAGGGTTTTAATTGGCGGGATCCAGATTACGGGCGTCTGATATTGGACAACGAACCTATCGTCTGTGTTTACTGGAATGACGCTGTGGCCTATGCGGCCTGGCTAGAGGAAATTACTGGCCTGCCGTACCGGCTGTTGACGGAAGCTGAATGGGAATATGCGGCGAATGGGGGTTCTGCAACGATTTGGCCGTGGGGGGATGACGATAGCGAGATATGCAATTACGGCAATATACTTGACCTGAAAGCGATCGCAGAGCCTAGGTTACTCGCAGGCAGTACAACTACGGTGGGTATGGCAGCTCAGTGTAACGATGGATATGCAACCGTTGCGCCTGTAGGAAGTTTTAAACCCAATGGTTTCGGTCTTTATGATACGGTGGGAAACGTGTGGGAGTGGGTACAGGACTGTTCTAGAATCCCATATCCTGACGGGCCGGTTGATGGAAGTGCATTTGAAGTTAATGGAGAATGCGCGAAACGCTCCATACGCAGCGGTAGTTGGCGTTCCCGTTTAATCCGACAAAGATCGACATTTCGGGGGGCGGACCCGGAGCCAACCGCGTACCACATCTTCGGTTTCAGAGTAGGGCGGAATCTTGATTAAAGCTACTTAAGTTGAACGTCCATGAATCTGGAAAATAGCGGTTAATCAGGGTGGGGTGAACCCCGTGTTTCGCTGGTAGCTAAGTTACCCTCGATTGATGGGCACGTCTAATTTGGACCTCTCGATCTCACGCCCCCCTTTAAACACTGACTCTATCGATTTAGTGTTGGCAATAGATATGGAGGGATTTTGGGAGAGCAAGATCATGTCTGCTAACTTACCAACCTCAATTGATCCTATCTTGTCTTCCACTCCTATGTAAGTGGCAGCATTTAGTGTAGCGGTTTTTAGAGCCTCAAGTGGCGGTAAGCCTGCCTCGTTAATAAGTTGCATTTCCTGATGAATCATCGCTCCTATAGTCCGATCAGTTCCAGCCGAAATGACTACACCAGCCTCATAGAGTTGACGGATATTATTGAGGATTGCAGGTCGTAGACTCTTTAACCATTGTGTAAAGGGACCACCAGAAAATCGTTCATTGGTCATTGTAGACGCAATTTCCTCTGGTGTTAGCAAGGCTGCAAAGAGAGGATCATTAAGGAATGTGAGGTCTGCCTCCTGTCTAATAATTGTGCTACATACAACTATGTTGCTCGCCGCGACTAGGTTAGCAAAGTCCGAATCCGCTTCATCTAGATAGATAGTGTGCGCGAATGCGTCCGCACCGGCCTCAATTGCTTCCTTTGCCAACGCTTGCTCTGAAACGTGAACGGTAGTGCGTATACCGTTTTCATGGGCATATATCATCAGTCGGTTCATCGTATTGGCATCTATTAGTGGCATGTTCCGGCCCACTGGCCCCATGCCCCGACGTTCGCGTGTAAACTTGAGAAGATCAGGTTCGAGTTTGAATAAGGCTTTGAGTTTATCGACACCATCCTCGTAGTTGGTAACCACCGTACCACCAGCACAACAGCCATGGCCATTTGGTGGAGCTATTAAACTAATGGTGGCATAAATCCGGGGACTTAGGATGAGGCCGGCGCGTTCATCTGCACGCATCTTATGAATATATGCTGCGTGATTACCCGAATCGTAGACGGCGGTCACTCCTGCATAAAGGAAACCATGAAGGATTCTAACACCTGTTTCTGGGTCCATAATCATTTGCCGATTACCCGGGCCGGTCCGCCCTCCAGGCAAATGAATGTGACTATCAATGAGGCCGGGGATTAAAAACTTGCCAGTTCCATCAATAATTCTTGTGCCGACCGGAGGTACTATCTCTGTATCAGAGATAGCAGCGAAGCGCTTATCCTCTATTAAAACGTATGTGTTTTCGGTAGGAGCTCGGCCAGTACCATCTATCAATGTGACATTCTGAATGAGAATCCCTTCGTTTGCCTCGCTGACTGCGGTGGTAATTATTAACATTACAAAGCAGACTAAGACTGAAATGGGGTATTGTGTTGTCCGAAACATAGTTTCCCTCCCTTGGCCCAAACCTCATAACACTAGCTCGGAAGGTAAATGTTTTTTTGTTAGTAGCCAACCATCCCTTGGCGGGAGGATTTATGTCCTCTAACATTAAACAAAGATGCTAAGGGGTGCAGAAACTGTGAGGACAAATATGAGAGCGTTGAAAATAGTCAAGGGTGCAGCATTATCATTGTACTTAGGTCTAATTGGTGCACCCGTGGATGCCCAGGAAGCAACAATGGGTGAATATCTTGCAAGGGCTGCTAATTGTGTTGCGTGCCATTCCGCGCCGGGAGGCCAGGCTTTTGCTGGCGGGCTTAAGATGGCTACACCGATTGGTAACATTTACGCCACTAATATTACGCCGGACACAGAGACTGGCATTGGCGATTATAGCCTGGAGGATTTTGACAGGGCCGTGCGACTAGGCATCGCAAGGGATGGGCACCGACTATACCCGGCTATGCCATATCCATCGTACGCTAAGCTATCAAGTGAGGACATTGCGGCGCTGTATGACTTTTTCATGAATGAAGTACCCCCAATCCGTCAGGCCGATTTGGAGTCAGAAATTCCCTTTCCTTTAAACATGCGTTGGCCGCTAGCTATATGGAATTTCTTCTTCTTTGAAGACTCGCCTTACGAAACCGATCAGGGAAAATCGGTGTTATGGAACCGGGGTGCATACCTTATACAGGGACTCGGACATTGTGGGGCTTGTCATACTCCGAGAGGCTGGGCCTGGAACGAGAAGGCCAACGATGGGACCAACGAACTGTTTCTATCTGGTGCTTTATTAGACCACTGGTATGCCTCGAATCTCACCCAGGATCCAAATGAAGGACTGGGGCAGTGGTCAAAGTTAGATATAGTTGAATACCTGCGTAGCGGTCACAACAGGATAAGTTCTTCGTTTGGAACCATGGATGAGGTGATTGCTAGCAGTACTCAATACCTAACGGACGAAGATCTTAGTTCTATGGCAGTCTATTTAAAAGATTTGCCATTGGTCCATGAAAGGGATGGCTCAGCTTTTGCATACGATCCCTTAACTCAGACAGAATTACGGAACAGGGATTATAGCAGCCCAGGCGCGCTGGTGTACGTCCAACGCTGTGAGGCATGCCACGTAGATAGTGGCATGGGGTACGCTCCTTATATACCGCCCTTGGCCGGCAACCCAGTATCAATGGACTCGGATCCGTCGTCGTTAATTAACATTGTTTTAAACGGCTCATCGCGGTTATTGGTAAACGGATTGCCTGACGCATACAGAATGCCAGGCTACCGCAAACTTTTAACTGACAATGAAATTGCAAATGTAGTCAGCTTTATGCGCACGAGCTGGGGAAATAAAGCGAATCTAGTTTCAGCCAGTGAAGTGGCGTTTTTGCGCAACCTGACCAGTCCGGTCGGTGATAGAATAGTCATATTAAAAATGAAATAGGAAAAGGTGGATAAGGTGGGCCGAGCATAGGTATCGGTCAGTTTCCAGTAATAATATACATCAGTACGGTCTGGGCATTAAGCGGTGCCCAAGCATCAAAGCCGCGCCACGAACCGTACTTAGGACGAAGCTCGTCTACCGCTTCTTCTATGACAGAATTGGTAAAGAGCTCAGTCTGGGCTATGACGTCTTCCACCGTATTTGAAGGTTCGGATATAAGTGTGGACTGGGCTTTGATAATAGCTTGCTCCATATCTAAGAAGTAGTTCAGGTAATTCTTGATCCATACGGCGGGTCCCGGACCGCTATGGCCACCAAGCACCCAGTCAATGTCAAGTTCTGATGCTGCCCTTAGGGAAGCGATGTAGCCATGCACATTAGTATCCGGCAGAGTACGGTAGGGAACTATGCCGATCTCAATTGTGTCAACGAAAACCAACATACGACCAATACCAGTATTGAAAGATAAGCCTATATTGGAGACGCCGTGATTAGGGCCAAAATAGTGTACACCAACGCTACGGCCTCCAATGGAAATGAAATCTCCATTATTAACGAGAACTGTTGGGTGAGGGATGTCCACATCCCCGCGGCGTTTAAGGGATTCTAAGGTCAGTGGGTGGGATATGATTTCAGCGTCAGGTGATAGAATATCAGCTCCTACTATATGGTCGCGGTGATCGTGACTGTATATTATTTTCGTAATTGGCTTGTCTGTAACTGCGGCGACTCCCTGACGATAGAGGCTGGCTGCATCCCTATTAATTGGGTCTACAGCTAATACTCCGTCTTCTCCGACAATAAAGGGACTCACGTAAAAACCTGGCCACCATCGAAATAAGTAGACCCCTAGCCCTAAGGCTTCAACGGATGATTTGTTGCTTGAATCGCGATAAACTTCATTTGTAGTGTAGGTTTTGCTTTCTATAGTTTGTGGGAGAATGAGAATACATACCAAAAAAAGTAGACCACTGATCCTCAGTCCATTCATGGTTTTACCGGCCATCAAAAAGTCCTTACTAGCTGCAGCAACGAAACTTGAGTAAATACCAGCGTTATTTATAGCCTGTACAAAATAACACTATCTAAGACGGCTGAACACTTTGGGTTTCAATCACCTCCAAACATTAATGGAGCGGCATATGGGTCTGAGTTTTGTATGTGTGTTGATTGAAAGGCTAATCGTACTCAGACTGATGTTTGACGCTGGCAAAAGCTTAATAAAAAAAACCCTGCAAGAAGCAGGGTTTTCTAATTAAGAATTAAGAATTAAGAATGACAGTGTTAGGCTTTCTTAATTCCATGACGGATACCAAATCCTCGAATAGCGGCCTTTGCATTCGGATTCAGATGAAAACCTACCTTTTCCATCTCGTCCTCAAACGCGAGACTACGGAATTCAGCGCTCCAAACTTCGTTATTCCAACGATGATCCCACCATGTGCGGAACTTGCCGTACGCTGAGGGACGGTATGCCTGACGCCCAGAGCGAAAATCAATCGGATAATAGTAACCGCCGGACCGTGCAACACGATAAGCTTCGCGGAAAACAGCTTTCGACATTTCCGCAGGTAATTCATGATGCATAATGTACGAAGTAACAATATCGAAATGATTATCTGGGAACTTAGTATCCTCGCCTAGGCGCTGAGCAAAATTTACGTCGACTCCGACATCGATGGCCCTCATATGACCGTATCTGATCATGGGTCCGCCAATATCGATTCCCCAGACCTCAGCATCAGGAAAACGTTCTTTCAGGGCCACCGTGAATTGTCCAACACCGCAACCAATGTCCAAAATGCGTTGGACTTTGCCATCTTCGGGAAGAGGCAGATTATTAGCAGCCCCTATGTGTATCTCGTCTTGGTTGTTTCCGTTGAAAAAACCACCATTGTAAAAGCTGTTTGTTCCATAATGGTAGATATGCCCAGCGAATGGGTCACCAACATACCCACCTGGTTGGATATGGATCTCATGCTTGGTGTAATCAGGGATATGCATGTCTGGGTTTAGTTCAAGAGTACCAGGACCGCGGTTATCATATGCTTCCATCTCTGCTAGATATTCATCAGCTCTAGCGTGAAATCTGTCTGCGATCGTCTTCCAAGTTACTTGTTGATTGCTGATCCACAAACGCCCACTCATACCAACAATAGGATCGTTCTCGATCAGTTTAACAACATCCCTCATTGGTAGGTCGTTATCTGGATCAATCCCATTCAGCTCAAGAATATCTTTAACCCTGGAATCTGCAATTCGACTAACGGCGCGGCTATGCCATGTGCGGAAGCCCGATGTAAAGTCGTGCGCACTTTCTAAATCCAATTTAGGCATGCGCTCCAGTCGGCCATCTGAACCTCGTGGTTCAACATCGTACGATTCTGCTTTAGCCTCGGCTCTTCGCGTATTAAGAACGGACCCGATAAGTCCACTAAGCGCAGCACCTGCAGCAAAAAGTGAGCGGCGGTTCAGCATTTCCGTAATTCCTTAAATACTAGGTGTTTCAGCTTTTATCCTGCCAATCGGCAGAAATGGGAAGGGTACCCTCTCTTAGCAAGGGTCCATAAGCCATATCGATAAACCGGTCACGCTCGGCCTGCCATTCGGCTTCGTCCTCAGCGGTAGGCATATATGTTTCTACCATTTCTCGACTAACACCCTTTTCCTCTAGTAATCGCTCGAGTACCTTCGTGCGACGGCGGTTAGCCCAAACTTCTGAACCCAGAGCGATGATAGTCGTCATCATGTTATCGAGGATAGGGTTGCCTAGGAAAACAGCCTTTTCTACATCCGACTTGATAAAATCAGACGTGTAGGTGGGCCGGTCGGTCTTTAGGTCAGTCTTGGCCATTGTCGCCATAATTAGGATTCCCCGTGCGGTGGCAAAAATTAACTTCGAATGCCGGCACTATAAACCTAATCACTGGAGTTTTCAATTTGACAATTTTCTGTAATAACAAAAGGTTAGGGAATAGCTCCAAAGCGTTTTTGTTTTAGTCGGTAGTGTTAGTGCCAGTACCTCACCTTCACGGAATATCCACACCTTCCCAGGATAAGGATAGTACAGGTAAGGCTAAGCTTGCAGCGAGTGATCTAAATCACCCCTCATGCTGTCGTTCACTTTCATGCCAATTACGCAGCAATAAGTGGGAAATCCACTGTAATATCATATAAATAGAGAATCCTGCTAAACTAAGTAGGAAGAAGGCAGCAAAAGCCCTTGGAAGTTCAAGTCTATAGCTTGCTTCAAGTAGACGGGATGCTAAACCAGACCGAGTCCCGGACGTGCCAGCCACCATTTCGGCTACAACGGTACCAATCAACGCTAGCCCACCTGAAATGCGCAGACCTGCTAAGAAATAGGGTAGGCCCGTTGGGACCAACAAACGTGTCAGAAGCTGCCAACTATTAGCGCCATAGAGTTGGAATAGTTCCCTAAGATTGGAGTCGGCACTCTTGAGACCGGTTAGAGTATTAGAAATCACAGGGAAAACTGCAGCCATCGACGCTAAAATAAGTAAGACAACATAAATATTTTCAACCCAAATAATTACAAACGGAGCGATAGTGACTATGGGAGTCACCTGCAAAAAAACTGCGTATGGGAATAGAGTTTTTTCGATCAGCCGTGTTTGAGCGAGGAGCATAGCAATTCCAGCTCCGGTACAGGCGGCCATGACAAGCGCGGCTAGTGTAATTTGTAAGGTAACAAGGAGCCCGGCCCATAGATCTGATCCATCGTTCCAAAGTGCAGTCAAGATCGCTCGGGGACCAGGCAGAATGTACTCGGGAACACCATTTACGCTTACTGCCAGCTCCCAAAGCACCAGTAGAGCACTCCCAAAAAGGAATGGCGACATTAGGTGGAGAATCCTCTGGAAAACACTCATGGCTGTCCCATGGCCGAAGTCAATGTCGAGGAGATTTTTCTACAAAGATCTGTGAACTCATAGTCATCGCGCAGATCCCCTCTCCGAGGATGAGGAAAAGGAATCCGGAAGGTTGACAGCAGGGTACCCGGCCTTGGCGATAATAAAGTAACGCGATCTGATAAAAAGACTGCTTCTCTAATGCTGTGCGTGACAAATACTACAGTCCATTGGTGCTCCTCCCATAATGCCAGGAGGTCCTCATTAAGCTTGGATCTAGTGAACTCATCTAGCGAGGCAAATGGTTCGTCAAGCAGGAGCAAACTTGGATTCGTCACAAGCGCTCTTGCGATTGACACACGCATGCACATGCCCCCTGAGAGTTGGCGAGGAAATGCCGTTTCGAATCCGGAAAGTCCTATCCATCGGATTGCTGCTGCTGCACGCTCGTCCTGATCTCCACATGACTGTCCCATGAGTTGCAATGGCAGACTAACGTTATCTAGAACGGTTGCCCAAGGCATTAGTGTTGGATCCTGGAACACATACCCAACCTGACCCTTGCCGGGTAGGACGTAATTATCAATAGTCCCCGCAGTTGGTTTCATCAATCCAGCGATAAGACGGAGAATTGTTGATTTTCCGCATCCCGAGGGACCAACAAGGCTGAGAAACTCTCCCCTAAAAACCTTGAGATCTAGGGCGTCTAAAGCCTTGGTGCCCGAAGAGAAAGTCTTGTCGACACTGGTAAGATTCGTCAAACACTGGTTCTGTGTCATTAGCTAGTCCCAGCCAAGTCCGATCGTGTTCATCTAGCCCCCGTTACTGATGAAACGGAGGTCATAAGCCTTTCTGAAATCCATATTTGGTGGATACAGCTTATCAGCAACCATTAAATCGAAAAAAGTCTTCCAACGAGCATCTGTCATCGCACCTATGCCATCCACCGAGCCTTGGTCTCCATCTACGATATTATGATGCAGTATCATCTCGCGTCCGTACGCTAGTAATTCCTCACTCATGTCTGGGTTATAGCGCCCTATAAGATTGTTGGCCGGCGTCGGATCACCATAAAGAAAACCATGCCAACCTCGGATGCTTGCGTCTACAAACCTTTGTACCAAGTCAGGATTTTCATCAACTAGTGCTTGGGATGTTTGAATGATCGCGGCATAGCTCGCATATCCAGAATCTGCTAAGAGGAAAACGTTTGGTTTCGTGCCAGCGCGCATTATCAGATAAGGTTCACTAGTTAGGTAGCCTTGTTGGATTGATTTTGTGTTAGACAAGAACGGTGCGATGTTAAAAGTGTATGGGGATATTTGATCATCAGTGTAATGCAGCTGTTGTTTGAGAAAGCGCCAGAAACCAATGCGCGTATCCGGCGAGATCATAATTTTCTTACCCCTCAGGGCCTCCAGGCTTTCGTGGCCAACGTTAGGATGGGAGATTAAAACAGCAGGGTCTTTCTGAAAAATTGCTGCAACCGAGAGAATAGGAATATCCTGATGAGCAAAATTTAGCGGGATAAAAGAGTTTGGGGCCATAGAAAAATCCAGGCGTCCAGCTGCCATTAGTTGGTTATGATTTATCTGCGGTCCACCTTGTCGAATAGTTACTTCAATACCGTGCCTTTCATAGATTCCATTGGCTACAGCTTGATAGAAACCACCATGTTCAGCCTGGGCTCGCCAGTCAGTGCCAAAGCTTACCCTATCTATTGCCTTTACACTTGTAGCCAGGACACTGGTAGCAGATATGATACCAAAGAAGCAGAATCTTAGTAATGCGGATCTGAAGACCCTATTTCTTGGACACACACCTATTGGTGTAAGTTTAGAGCCTGTAGACAACCTCGATGCCATAACGGGCCTTGTCAGCTGGGTGAATGAATGATCCACCAAACTGTGGTGCTGGAATGACTTCTTCAAGATATCCCACATTAAACAAGTTCTTGGCAAAGCCGGTTAAAGTCCAATTCTCGGATTCTAAGCCAAGCCTCAAGTTGACAACGTTGTAGGCGTTACGCTGGGTCTTACCGTAATTTGCAGGGCCAAACAATGAGATCTGATCTTGATCCTGAACAGTATTGAACCAGGTCGGGCCTACACGGTTGTAGTCAAGGCGGCCAACCATTTCAACTGTGTTAGCGATTGGGAAATTGGCCTGCATACCGGCGTTGATCGTATAATCTGCCGTGTAAGGTGCCTTATTACCAACCGTGTCTTGACGGACCCTGTTAGCCTTAATCTTGCTATCAAGGATGTTGACGCCGCCATAAATGCTCAAATTCTCGGAAATGAGAGCATTACCTGCGAACTCGAAACCCTCTATTTCTACATCATCGATGTTGTTTACAATCCTCAGTAGACCAAAGGCTCCAACAAAAAACTCAAAAGCCTGCATGTCATCGACGCTGACGTGGTACGCGGCCCCCTCAAGCTTAATGCGGTCATCCAGATAACTTCCTTTAAAGCCAACTTCAAACGCACTCGAGGTTTCTTTTCGAAAAGCATCCTCAATAGCGACGCTTGTACCGAGAAAATTGTTAATAAAGAGATCGATTGTTGCCTTGGAACCGGCATTATTGAAACCGCCGGACTTAAAGCCAATACCCCAGTTAGCAAATAGGGTGGTTTGGGCTCCCAGGTCCCATGACAAACTGATTTTTGGTTGGATTTCTTCGAAGGTCTTTTCTTGATCTGCAATAGTTCCGCTTGGATTGATTATAGGGTTTAGTCCAGGATTAATTGGATCACCACCCTGGAACCCGTCGGTTGGGTTGAAATCTATGTATGTGGAACGGGCATCAGGTGGTACCAGGCTATTTGTCTTTCGGTTTTCTCTGTCATAGCGGAGTGAAACAGTAAGCTCCGTATCCTCGTTTATGTCGTAGGCAATGTTTCCGAACACTGCGAATACCTGAGAGTCGAATGCATCATGAAGTAGTTGATCTGTTGCGTTTGGTTGACCGGCGGGAATGAAAAGTTGGGGAGTAATGCTGTTAACGTCTTCAATGCCAGTATTGACTCCGACACGACGGTTGAGGTCTAGAAAGTAGGTGCCGACTAACCAACGAAGTTCTTGGTTGCTCGGCGATGCTAGGCGTATTTCAAAACTTATGTCGTCCTGAAAACGCTCCTGATATTGGGTGCCATCGCAACTGGTCGGTGTGTATGCACCTAATATGGAGGCACCGGGAGTAGGTCCTAGAAACTGTGGGCCAGGTAAGGCTACACCGGCTGCGTTTAAGGCGTTGACGCTGGCAATGCACGAAGGTTCTTGGAAGAAAAAGCCAAAGGCGCCGGAGGTTCCATCTGCTGCAAAGCTGTTCTCTATATCTGAGTACAGTCCCCAAGCGGTTAAGGTTCCCCAATCATATTCAGCATCGTACTTGGCTGAAATTTCAAGCGTACTCTGCTTGTTGTATGGGTCGAGATTGTTGACGAATTGAAAATCATGTTCATTTACGTCTTCAAACAGTAAAGGATTGCCGAATAGATCGGCTAGAAAACTGGCTGCAAATGCAGCGTTAAAAGTAATGGAGGCTGCATCAACCTCCCCATAACGTGCTTTAAGGTCCAGTGTGGAGGTCTCAGAAGTTTCAAGTACAACGCGGCCCGAAACATTGAAGTTTTCAAAGTCATCCACGTTTTTTTGATTTACGGTTTTATTAAAGTAGAACCCGTCAGTGTCTCTCCAGTCTACTTGAAAGCTGGCGGCAGTATTGTTTCCAACGGGACCACCCATGTAGGCCGAAGCGAAATAACTATTATCATTGGCCGCCGATAGTTTAAATTTGCTCGAGAATTCCTCGGTGGGCTTGTTAGTCGTTATTATTATCGCGCCTGCTGCAGCGTTCCGACCGTATATGGCGCCCTGGGGTCCTTTCAAGATTTCAATTTGTTGCAAATTCGCATATTCGCGATTTAAAGCGGCTGGATTAGTGTGAAGGATACCGTCGATAATCAGCGCATAGCTGTTCTCGGCGTCACGCGCACCGTTTATTCCGCGTATGTTAACCTGTGTATCACCAACTTCGGCGCTATCAACAATTGTGACACCTGGCGTCAGGGAAATAAAATCCTCCGCTCTTTCAACACCGGCGCGCCTAAGCTGTTCCGAGGTGAATGCTGTAATGCTTGCCGGTACGTCTTGTAGTGATTCCGCGCGTTGACGAGCAGTGACGATGATTTCTTCGATGCTTGTTTGTTGGGCCAACAGCGACGAGGTTATCCCTAACTCCAGTAAAATGGCACCAGCTGTAAGTAAAAACACAAGTTTCAATGTTGATCGGTACACACCATCTCTCCCATGAACGCGGTTTGCCAAGCGGCTCTATTGTGTAGTTAGATTAAAATGTTTGATCAGAGTAGATTAGACAAGAAAAAATTTATTATTACCTATCCACATCACTGACTTGTGACGGCTATTATATGAATTTACTCTAGACACAACTCCATCGTTTTGCAAATGGCGGTCTCTTATCTTGTTTCTTACGACTGAGGTTAAACTATCGATTTTCAAGGATTTGTTATAATTCAATACGCAAAAACATACGCAACGGTTGTCCTGGCTGCCTTGATAGTATTTTGCAGCGCACCTGTCATAGGGCAAGAGAGTTTGCCAGAGACAGCTGATCTTAGGAATGAAAGAATTTACGGTACTGCAGGGCTCAGAAATTTTGGAGATTTGCCCCATGATGCTTTTGGAGCTTGGTTAAGAGGATTAGAAAAAGAAGCTATCATTAAAGGCATAGGTAAGGGGACATTTTCTAGTGCCTTTGAAGGCGTTGTGCCGCTGCCGCGCATTATTGAACTTGATCGCTCTCAGGCGGAGTTTACTCAGCCGTTCTGGACGTATTTGAGCAGTCGCGTCTCATCAAGGCGAATAAGAGACGGTAGAATCCTATTGGAAAAACACTCTAGTATCCTCGAAACGATACAGAGAAAGTATGGAGTACAAAGCCGCTTCTTGATAGCATTCTGGGGTCTAGAAACTAATTTTGGCCAAAACCTGGGTAGTTTTAGAGTAATTACGGCCTTAGCAACGCTAGCTTTTGATGAACGTCGCAGTAAGTTTTTTCGTTCTGAATTGTTTGATGCGTTATTTATACTGGACAACGGACATATCACGCCAGAGGACATGCTGGGCTCATGGGCCGGTGCAATGGGTCAGACCCAGTTTATGCCTTCAACGTTTATAACCTACTCGGTCGATGAAGACGGCGACGGACGTAAAGATGTGTGGGATTCTCTTCCAGATGCATTTGGCTCTGCCGCAAACTTTCTTGCAAAACTTGGTTGGAATTTTAACCAAACGTGGGGAAGAGAGATTAAGCTCCCAGATAGTTTTGATCTTAGGAATATTGGACTTTCTGTAACTAAAGATTTGGCTGAATGGCAGTCCCTTGGGATCAGGCGAATCAACGGAGAAAATTTGCCAAAAGTCCAGATTGAAGGGTCAGTGATTCTACCAGCCGGAATTAAGGGTCCCGCTTTTATGGTCTACGCAAACTTTCGCACCATAATGAAGTGGAACCGATCTACCCTATACGCAATTTCCGTTGGGCATCTCGCTGATCGTATTTCTGGTCAAGGACCCCTACAATCTCCCAGACGACCAGAAACGCCATTAGCTCGAGTTGACATAATAAATCTTCAAGACAGGCTACGGCTGCTTGGTTTTGATCCTGGGGAAAGCGATGGAACTATAGGCCCACGAACTAGAAGTGCTATAGCGGGTTTTCAAGCTGCTAAGGGCTTGCCACCAGACGGATATGCAGATCAGGAACTCCTGGAAGTAATAACTGCGGATCCAGCCTTTTAATAAAGTAATGAGTACTTTTCATCGCGAAGGACGCCTTGCCAGAGCTATACCTGTCAAGTAAACTACCAGATAATGTATATTTGGTGGGTTCTGGGCACAATATGATGTCATCGACTTTGTATCGTTGGTTGCTTGCTGCGGCCGCCGCGCTACCTCTTCTTGTTGCTTGTGAGGCATTCCGCCAACCTAGTGATGATCTGCCACAACACATGCAGTTTGGTAGGGATGCATTGGGTAAACTAGTTACTAACTATAAAGTTGGTAATCCTTATGAAGTAGCTGGCGTTTGGTACTATCCAGGTGAAGATTACTCATACGAACAAGAAGGAATTGCGTCCTGGTATGGGCCCGGATTTCACGGGAAGCGCACGGCAAACAGTGAAAGTTATGACATGAATGCGCTTACAGCGGCCCATCGAACTTTACCGATGCCTAGCGTTGTTCAGGTTATCAATCTTGAAAATGGCAGGTCTATAAGATTGCGGATTAATGACCGAGGACCCTTTGTGAAAGACCGCATCATCGATGTCTCGCGGCGAGCAGCACAGTTATTGGGTTTTGAAGAGCGAGGGACTGCCCGTGTGAGAGTCTCGATCGTGGCTGAAGATAGTATGACTTTAAAGAATATTGCTCAAGGTACGCAGAAAGCAGAACTACCTAAAGTGGAATCGGCGCCGAGACCTAAGATTAAAGTTTCCAATCTGGCGGCTCCGGCTATAGCCAGTGGGAATTTTGCAACCGGCACATCCACACAACCGTTGACCTCTACAACTTTACCAAAGAATCTCTTTGATGGCCCTGCATTAGGTAATGTGGTGCCAGAGAATCAAAGAGTCACTGATCAGTCAACATCATCGATTAGTTCCATGCGGGAACAAGAAACCAGGCTGGTACCGAACCCAGTGACATCGTTGGCCGTTACTTTGCCGGATCCATCCATAGCGCTTAGTAATAGGGGTCTGCCACGAGCCCCAAACGCACCAAAACTGGCCAAGGCCCCGACTATAACTGCCAATGAGTTATCTCCCGTCAAAGTCGAGCCACCAAGTCCTTTAGATCTAGTTCCAGAAGATGGGCGGTTTCAGGCAATCCCACCAAATCCATCGATCGACTACTTTGTTCAAGTTGGTGCATTTTCGGATCGCAATAACGCCCTTCGTTTAGAAGCACAACTAAGGGAGTTTGGAAACGTATTTGTAGCTTCAGAAAGTGTTGAGGGGCTAATGTTACATCGCGTGAGATTAGGACCGATTGGTGACTCAGGTGTAGCAAATAAGACACTTACAGCAATGAAAAACGCTGGATATCTAGATGCCATGCTTGTGCTTGAGTAGGAACGTGGCAAAGATGACAAATGATTAGAAATTTTGCCATATTTTCACCAAAAGCTTATAAGAAAACACTAATCACATAACTAGATTAGCTTACTTTATTGAGGGGGAATGGCAAAGCATGTCTGCGTTTTGTAAACATCCTAAACGCATTAGTGGGGTGAAACCACTGTTCGCAACTTTGGGTTTCATACTAGCTGCCCAAATCATAGTTCCGGTGGACACTAACGCCCTCGACATTGGTGCTCGAGAAGCGATCTTGGTTGATTTTGAGACGAGCGCCGTGTTGGAGGCAGAGAACGCTGATCAACCAATGCCGCCGTCCTCAATGAGCAAACTTATGACAGCTTACATGGTGTTTGATGCTATCCAATCTGGGAGCCTCTCCTTGGATGATGAATTTCTGGTCAGTGAAAATGCTTGGCGCAAAGGAGGTGCAGCAAGTGGCGGCTCGACAATGTTTCTGCAACCGGGATCGCAGGTAAGAGTAGAGGATTTATTGCGTGGAATAATTATTCAGTCAGGTAATGACGCTTGCATCGTAGTAGCGGAAAATTTGTCGGGCAGTGAAGAGGCATTTGCCGACGAAATGAATGAAATGGCGCTTGAACTAGGTCTGACCGGGAGTAACTTTACTAATTCCACTGGCCTACCGGATCCTGACCACTACATGACGGCCCATGACCTAGCCATCTTAGCAAAACAAATCATAGTTAATTTTCCGGAATTCTATTCTCTATATAAGGAAACCGAGTTCACATACAGCGATATTACCCAGTACAACCGTAATCCACTTCTGTACCGCCCAGGCGGAGCAGATGGCCTAAAAACAGGATATACATCTGTTGCCGGGTACGGTCTAACTGCATCTGCTATAAGAAATGGTCGCCGCTTAATCGTCGTAATAAATGGTCTTGAAAGTACCCGGAGTCGAGCGGAAGCGGCCGCACGCGCTATTGATTGGGGTTTTCGTAACTTCATAAATCGAGACCTTTTTACGGCGGGTGAAGTAGTCAGCAATGCAGAGGTCTGGTTAGGGACGCAAACTGAAGTGGAGTTGGTCACTAAAGAGAAGCTAACTGTAACAATACCGCGCCGCTCCCTAAAAACGATGGAAGTTAAAGCGGTTTATCAAGGACCGATTCCTGCACCAATACAGAAAGACGATGTCATCGCAAAGTTAGTAGTATCAGCCAAAGGGTTTAAGACTGTGGAATTACCTCTTGTGGCGGCAACTTCCGTTGGTAGGTTGGGTTTTATGGGCCGGCTTAGGGCCGCCGCGTCACATATTTTTCTCGGTTTTGCACAATAACGTAGGCTGATGCCAACAGGAAGGAGCCGTTTCAGCGTGGCAGGTGGGAAGTTTATCACCATTGAAGGCGGTGAGGGTAGCGGGAAAACTGCACAAGCAAAACTATTGGCCGATGCTTTGCGCAGGCTTGGAAGGGATGTTCTGTTAACTAGAGAACCAGGAGGTTCACCTGGAGCGGAGCTGATCAGGACGCTTCTTGTAACTGGGACGACCAAGAGATGGGATGGAATAACCGAGGCTTTGCTGCACTACGCGGCCCGCCGCGACCACGTAACAAGTACGATCAAACCAGCGCTAAAAAAGAGGAAGGTGGTAATTTCCGATCGATTCGCAGACTCTACTCTTGCATACCAAGGCCATGGCTATGGCCTGCCAATAAAGTACATAGAGGCATTGCACAAGATCACTCTTGCAAGCTTCCAACCCGACTTAACATTTATTCTTGATCTTCCGGTCGAAATCGGTCTTAAACGGGCTAAGGGTCGAGGAGGGACTGAAGATCGCTACGAACGCATGGACATTAGCTTTCATGATCGTATTCGTAAGGGATTTATGTCCATTGCTCAGGGGAATCCTAATCGATGTTTCGTGATTAACGCTGACCGAAGCGCCAAGACCATCCATGCGGATATTCTACAGATATCCCATCAGAGATTGTAAGAGGTGCAGTGAAGTGGGCCTTAATCCTTCCATAGAAGCACTGCTGCCCAGAGAGAACCCGAATCTTATAGGCCACCGAACGGCCGAGAATACTTTTGTCGAAGCCTGGTCTCAGGGGCGCCTCGCTCACGCGTGGCTTATTTCCGGGCCACGGGGTGTTGGAAAGGCCAGCCTTGCATACCGCATGGCACGTTATGCCCTCGCGAGCGAACGGGACTGTCTGCCAAGAACCCAGGCTCAGGAATTGGTACCTGAGGCATATGAAGAATCACAGCTGTGCATGGATCCACACGACCCAATATTCCGCAAAATAGCTGGACTTAGCCATGGTGATTTTAGAGCTGTGGAGCGAGCCTGGGCAGATACCAAGCAGACCAAACGCAAGACTTATATTGGCGTAAACGAAGTGAGGGGCCTGGAGGGGTTCCTTAGTCTCACCCCAGCGGAGTCTGGTTGGCGTGTCATTGTTGTCGATGCGGCTGATGAGATGAACAGTAATGCTGCTAATGCAATCCTCAAACTTTTGGAGGAGCCGCCCCGAAAAGCAATTTTGTTTTTGGTAAGCCATAACCCAGCTCGATTGCTGCCAACTATCCGCTCCCGTTGCCGAAAGCTTTCCCTCAATCCACTCACCGACGAACAACTGAAGGCATTAATTGGCAAATATCGTCCAATGACCTCACCGACGGAGACTGAGACACTAGCAGTGATCGCAAACGGGAGTATTGGTCGTGCCCTAGAAATTATGGACCAGGGCGGTATTGCTCTATTTCATGAACTAGTAACGCTGCTCAAGGAGTTGCCAAACTTGCAAGTCACAAAGCTTCACGCATTCGTTGAAAAAGTATCAAATGAAGAGATATTCCGTAATGTTTCCGAGCTTCTTACTTGGTGGCTTGGGCGCATTATTTCTTTAACGGCTCGCCATGAATGGGGCAGCACAAATGAAATATTCAGTGGAGAAGCGGATTTGGTGCACCGTTTGACAGCGGCCATGAGTCTTGATCAATGGATAGACGTGTGGGAAAAAGTGTCCTTACTATTTGCTCGCACTGAATCTCATTACTTAGACCGTAAACGAACAATCCTAGGCGCACTAGTGTCCATACAAGAAGAGGTTCGCGGCTAACTTATCCAATACCCGTCACAGTGCCGGTTCTTATAAAACACCGGAGCCAGGGCGGACAAACTGGAACTTAGAAACCCATGGCCGATCAAAAGTCGTTTTACATTACGACCCCAATTTATTACGTCAACGATAAACCACACGTAGGTCACGCGTACACTACAATAGCGTGCGATACACTAGCGCGTTTCAAGCGCCTGGATGGTTTTTGCGTAAAATTTCTTACCGGTACTGACGAGCACGGTCAAAAAGTTCAGAAGGCAGCTGCTAAGAGCGGGATCGACCCCCAAGCCTATGTGGATCAGGTATCACAAAAATTTCGGGACTTAACGTCTACTTTGCAGATTACTAATGACGATTTTATCCGAACTACCGAAGAAAGACACATTAGGGCTTGCCAAAACTTTTGGACGAATATTGCAGATAGTAGAGCTCCCAACGGCGAGAGTAATATATATTTAGGTAAATATAGCGGCTGGTACGCGGTGCGCGACGAGGCCTATTATTCCGAAAGTGAGCTAACTGAGGGACCGACGGCTGAAAAATTTGCGCCTACCGGCGCACCGGTGGAGTGGGTGGAAGAACCGAGCTATTTCTTTCGCCTTTCAGCTTGGCAGGAAACCCTTCTACAATTCTATGAAGATAACCCCAACTTCGTTAAGCCCAACACACGTTTTAACGAAGTACGTAGATTTGTAGAAGGTGGTTTACAAGATTTGTCGCTATCCCGCACAACTTTTGATTGGGGTGTGGTGATACCGGAAAATACGGACCACGTAATGTATGTCTGGATAGACGCCTTAACCAATTACATCACTGCTCTTGATTACCCGCACACAAATTCGTCGGCCTACAAAGACTTCTGGCCTGCGGATCTGCATTTGGTAGGTAAGGATATTATCCGTTTCCATTGTGTTTATTGGCCAGCCTTTTTAATGGCTGCGGGACTTAGAGCACCGAAAGAGGTGTTCGCGCACGGCTGGTGGACTATTGAAGGTCAGAAAATGTCTAAGTCTCTAGGAAATGTAATAGATCCCAACGAGTTGGTACAAACATACGGACTGGATCAGGTGAGATATTTTCTGCTGCGCGAAGTAAGATTCGGTGCTGATGGCGATTTTTCCCGTTCGGCACTAGTCCAAAGGGCTAATGGCGAGTTAGCTAACGAATTAGGTAACTTAGCTCAACGTGTGTTGGCTATGATTAACAATAATTGCGATGGCCAGGTTCCAGAACCAGCTGAATTTACTAAAGAGGATTCTAGGCTTCTAACAGCGGCTGAATCAGCTCTAGACTTATGTCGTCAAGCCATGGAGAGAAAAGCCTTTCACGAGGCCATAGAGATAATTTGGAAAGTGGTGAGAGCTGCCAATAGCTACGTTGATAAGGAAGCTCCATGGGTGTTACGAAAGACTAATTTAGATCGAATGAAGACGGTGTTATTCATTCTTTCGGAGAGTCTCCGAAAAGTTGCGATTCTGATGTTACCATTCGTTCCCACCGGGGCAGGAGAAATACTAGACCAGCTAGCTGTTCCAAAGACAGATCGATGCTTTGCAAAGATTAGCCTAGCCGCTGGCGGTCTAAAATCCGGAACTACACTGCCTAAGCCAAAGCCAGTGTTTGATAAGCTACGGTTAGCTGAGGAAGGGAAGGGCTGATGCTAGTTGATAGCCACTGCCATCTCGATTTTTCGGATTATGCCCACGATCTGGATGATGTGCTAGCACGAGCTAAACAAGCTGGTGTTGGTCATATGCTAACCATCTGTACTGATATGAGGAAGGCTCTACAAGTCATTGCTATTGCAGAGCAATATCCGCATATCTATTGCAGTGTGGGTGTCCATCCGCATGACGTAGAAATCGAGCCTAAGGTAACCATCGAAGGGCTCAAAACCTTAGCCCAGCACCGTCGCGTTGTTGGCCTCGGAGAGACGGGTTTAGATTTCTATTATGATAATAGTCCAAGGGATACCCAGGAGTGGAGCTTTCGAACCCATATTGAAGCGGCGCGAGAGACCCAACTACCAATTGTTATTCATACGCGCGACGCCGATGAGGCTACTGCACGCATTTTAGATGAAGAGATGAAGAAGGGGGTATTTAGCGGCGTTATTCATTGTTTTACTGGCTCAGAACCGCTTGCACGCAAGGTATTGGACCTTGGTCTTTATATTAGCTTTTCAGGGATACTAACCTTTAAGAACGCCCATGGGATAAGAGATGTGGCAAGGTTTGTGCCGCTGGACCGACTTCTTGTGGAGACAGATGCACCGTATCTTGCTCCGGTTCCAGCACGTGGAAAGCGAAACGAACCAGCTTATGTGGTGCATACCGCGGCACAGCTTGCTGCGATTAAGAGCATAAGTGCAGAGTATCTAGCTGAAGTAACTACAAACAATTTCTTTAGATTATTTAGTAAAGCAATGCTCGGAGATTGGTGTCCTGGCGGGTAATAGGCAGTGTTCATGTCATGCAGTTGAGGCGGTTTAAGAGATAATGCGTGTTGAGCCGTCGTACAGAGGTCGCGCAGCGGATGGTCTTATCTCTGAGGATTCTTTTAGACCCAGCGCACTATCCATAATATATATTATGCGACAAACGGCTTCTCAGAAACGTACCAACAGCCACTTTCTAAGTTCGCCCCCGCCCTTCAGCCAACACATGAAACACCCCAAATAGTTCACATTAGTAAAACAGTTCAGAGGTTTAACCGTGACAGAAGATGAAGAAAAAGAGAAAGGTCTCCCTGAGAGGAATACGAAAAAACTTGAGGATCTTTTAAGTATTATGGCCCGACTGAGAGATCCAGTAAGTGGGTGCGATTGGGATGTAAAGCAGACTTTCCAGAGCATTGCACCGCACACTATAGAGGAAGCTTACGAAGTAGCAGATGCTATAGAGCGACGTGATATGGTTGATCTAGAGGAAGAGCTCGGCGACCTCCTATTACAGGTCGTTTACCATTCGAGGATCGCCGAGGAAAATGAATTCTTTAATTTTAGTGATGTCGTTCATAATATTTCTGAAAAGATGATTCGACGCCACCCAAGTGTATTTCAACACGATAGCTACGGAGCGAGGAACGTTCAAGGGGATTCCTGGGAGTCTATCAAGGCCTCGGAACGTGTACGAAAGAACCCAATGGGATCCAATCTGCCAAGTGTCTTGGATGGCATTCCCGCTACCATACCTCCGCTTATACGGGCCGAAAAATTGCAACAACGGGCAGCTACTGTTGGCTTCGATTGGCCTGACCTTGACGGGGTTTTTAAGAAAATCTACGAAGAGATAGAAGAGCTTCGGAGAGCACTTTCTAGAGCAGAGAGCAAGAATCGTAGCGAAGAGGAACTTGGTGACATCCTCTTTGCAGTGGTCAACTTAGCACGCAAGATTAATGTAGACTCTGGGGTAGCCCTTGCGCGAACCAATAGAAAGTTTGAAAACCGTTTCCGAAACATTGAGAGGTGGCTGGCGGAGATTGGTAGCAAACCGCAGGACACATCACTAGACGAGCTAGAGACACTGTGGCAACGTGCTAAAAAAACATGAGTATATGTCTCGTCCCGTTATCTCCATCTGCCGTTTTCAGACGCGCTTTGTTCGGTGCCGAGTCTGGAACAGAGGGACACTACCTGATTTTTCAGAAGACTTTCTATGGCTTGATCAAATTTCTAACGGTGCTCCAGACCTCCTTATCCGGTGCACAAAGTATGCCTTCCTGGCCTGAGATGGCTGGGTTGTAACAAATACCATCAAGAAGCGCGTTATAGCCACCTGCTTCATCGTGGAGCAGAATCCCAGCGCAGTGGTCCCAGAGTTTTAGGTGACCAAAGCACAGGACTTGTATCTGATTCTCCGCTAGTGCCCAGTAATCGTGGGCAACACTTCCAAGTCGGATATTTTTCTCAAAACTATCTCTTATTGCGAAAGATTTGGTTTCGTATAGAGACGAGACCATATTAGAGAGTTTTGCTGAAGTTTCTGGTTTACTAATTTGTAAACGTCTATCTTCAGACCACGCTCCCTCCCCGCGGCCAGCCCAAACATGAAGGTCTTGTATTGGATCATAGATCCAGCTCATCACGGTTTGATTATGGAAAATCAGAGCAACCATCACCGCAAACACTGGATGACCCGCAATAAAATTCTGCGTCCCATCAACTGGATCAATAATCCACACTGGTTCCCTTGTGTGGAGCAAGTCCAGTATTTCTGGCCTTTCATGAGCGGTCTCCTCACCGATAACAACGGATCCAGGCAACAAGGTAGAGAAGCGCTTGGTCAAAATAGCCTCACATTCCTGATCGGCAATTGATGTTTTGTCATCCGGATTGGATTTGGACCAAAATTCGTTCGATCTGAGCTGGCGAAACCGCGGCAGAATAACCTCTTGCGCAGTTTCACGTATGATTTCGGCAACCTGTTCTCTTTGGACGTTAAATATGGTCAACGACCCCCCTTTTTTTGATCAATCAAAGCAAGTCGATAGAATAACGCTTATGAAGCCGAGCGATATCTTCGCTATCTAGCAAAACTTTTAAATATATTTTTTCCTCGCCATTATGCCGTTCTACAACTTCGCCTCGGCGGTACAACCAGGCAAGTGTTTCTCCATCCTCGCACGGTACGGAAACACCTAAGGTAGCTCGTTTAATTGCAAAGATTTCATCTATGCGATCCAGGAGACGCTGAATACCGGAGCCATTTAATGCTGACAACGGCACTTTCCAGTCATTGCGCGTTGAGAGTTCAATATGCTGATCAAGTTTCTCCGCCGACAATAGGTCGATCTTATTAAGAACTTCGATAATTGGCTGATCTGCGGATCGGGGAACATCCATCTGCTTTAGAACATTTGCAACATCTCTGCACTGGATATCGGTTTCCGGAATCGCGATATCGCGAACATGAACAATAAGATCCGCGTCAATCACTTCCTCAAGCGTTGCTCTAAACGCAGCAATCAATTCATGGGGCAAATCGGAAATAAAGCCAACCGTATCAGAGATAATTATCCTGCGACCAGACGCTAAGGACACCGCCCGCATAGTTGGATCTAGTGTAGAAAACAATTTATCTTGAGTTAGAGCCTCTGCCTGGGTCAAACTGTTAAACAAGGTCGACTTTCCCGCATTTGTGTAACCTACCAGCGCCACAATAGGATAAGGAACACGCTTTCGAGCTTTGCGGTGCAGCTCACGCATTCGCTTAACCTTGTCAAGATTCTTATTAATCTTAGCAATACGGATGTCGATTAAACGCCGGTCAATTTCAATTTGAGTTTCGCCAGGCCCACCAAGAAAACCAAAGCCTCCGCGCTGACGTTCAAGGTGGGTCCAGCTCCGCACAAGACGACTTCGTTGGTACAAGAGGTGAGCTAACTCAACTTGCAGTTGCCCCTCTTTTGTTCGGGCGCGCTCTCCAAATATCTCGAGAATCAATCCAGTTCGATCAATTACCTTAGCAGCAAGGTGGTGCTCTAGGTTGCGCTGCTGGACTGGCGTTACTCCACCGTCAATAACAACCAAGTCGGCACATAGTGATTGAACCATACCTTTTAGTCTTGTTACTACACCTGATCCAAAAAGTGTTGCTGGGTGAATTTTCTTAAGAGTAATCACCTCAGCATGGGCTATGTCCAGCGAGATCGCTTCTGATAGGCCCCTCGCCTCTTCAAGGCGGGATATCGCATGCGTCTCCCAGGTATTGCTGCGACCTCTTATGGCTGTGTGAAGAATGATCGCGGTGGCGCTTGAAGCGAGGTTGTCGTTCAAGAAATACCCTAGCGGCTATTCGACCGCCTCCTCTCCTTCAGTTATAACTTCTTCTGCACTCGCTTCTTCGTCTCCGTGAGGCAACTGAAAAGGCTCGGCTGGCATAACCGTAGAAATAGCATGCTTGTAGACAAGCTGCGTATGACCATTGCGACGTAAAAGCATAGAAAAGTTGTCGAACCAAGTTACTATACCTTGCAACTTAACACCATTGACAAGGAATACCGTCACTGACGTCTTGTTTTTACGAATAGTGTTTAGAAACACGTCCTGAACATTTTGTGATTTTTCACCAGACATCTTGCTGCACCTTTGTTTATTATTATCAGCCTCACAAAACGAAGGCCCTTAACAGGATTGGTTTAGAGGCTTTACACAATATCCGTCAACCGATTCGCTAGCTAAGAGCGTAAAGATTTTAACAGGTGACCAAACTCATTCAGGTCTTGAAGATGTAGATTAGGCATAAAACGGCCGAAACGCTTTGAATTTGGTGATTTTTTGTTGATAAGGACGGTCTGGCAACCAGCTGCAGTGCCACATTCCATGTCGAGAAGATTGTCCCCAACAAACCAAACATCTTGTCCCGCATCTACTCCGCTACCCTCCAAAACCGAGAATACGGGTTCAGGCGCCGGCTTATCTCGATTTGCATGACCCGCGCCGACAACACGAAAGAAATACTGATTCCATCGTAAATGCTCCACCTCACGCTCAAGATATTTTTGCACTTTGTTGCTCACTACCCCTAAGACTAGACCTAACGAATTTGCATTCTTAAGAACCTCGATAGCGCCAGGCAAAGCCTTTAACTCTTCTAAGTGTGAACGCTCAAAGGCAGCGTAAAATATTTCCCGTGCTTCTTGCCACTTAGCTCCAAAAATGTCCGGAAAGACTTCGCGAAGAGAGCGGCCAATACGTTGACTCATTTCTTTCTGTGGCCACGGTTCCTGTCCCATCGCGGTAAGAGTAATATTAATTGCACGGCCTATACTTGGAATTGAATCGACTAGGGTGTTATCCCAATCAAAGAGGATAGCAACGGGAGCACGCAAAGCGCCTAGACGCTGTTTATGTAATTTTCCAGGCATCGGTAGGTGGGTTGTTTAAATGCTCGAGATAAAGTGCCCTTAATTGTGTTGCGCAGGATCCGGGGAGCCCGTTTGCGATAATAGCATCATTTACTTGAATGATAGAAAGTACGAAGACTGTGGTTCCACTCAAGAAAACCTCCTGTGCAGCAAGAACTTCCTCTAACGAAAAAGGACGTTCGATCACTGTCAATCCTATGCTCTGTGTTATTGATAAGACGGTTTCTCGCGTTACACCTGCGAGAATTTCCGGCCCGAGCGGTCGAGTTCGAAGTATCTTATCCTGGTCAAGAACCCATAGATTTGCGGCGGTAGCTTCAGTTAAAGTTCCATCTCCATCAATCAGAAGTGCTTCATACGCCCCTCCCTCGACGGCCCTTTGTTTAGCAAGAACGTTTGGCAATAGACCCACAGACTTAATATCGCGGCGTCCCCATCTTAGATCGGGCTCGGTTGAAACTCGCACACCATGTTTGATCTGATCATCGTTTGGTCCGATACCATATCGTGCTGTAACAACCAGACTAGGCGAAGTTTTTTCGGATGGGAAAACATGATTACGTGGTGCTACGCCCCTACTCACTTGCAAATAGATGCTCCCACACCTCAACCTATTACGGCGTATCACCTCCTTGATAATGACCGTTAATACAGCTGGATTTGGGAAAGCCGAAATACCAATTTCACGCAAAGACCGTTGTAAGCGGACAATGTGGGCCCCATAGTCCACTGGTTTCTCATTCCACACAGCTATTACTTCATAGACAGCATCTGCAAATTGATAACCGCGGTCCTCAATATGGACAGCAGCTTCGGCATGGCGAACATAACGCCCGTTCACATAAGCGACATGAGACATGATCTTTCTTTAGAAGTATTCCAGTCGGACTGAAAATAATTTTTCAACCTTCTTAACCGCATCTGTAGCAGCAAAGAGGACGATGCGATCCCCCGCTTCTATAACCGTACTTCCGCGCGGGACTATTACGCGATTATCCCTCACAATTGCACCAAAGCGAGTTTCAGAAGGAAGGTCTACCTCCCTTAAGGGGCGTCCTACTAAAGTTGATGTCTCTAGTGCATCCGCCTCAATTAATTCACCAAAATCGTCTTGAACGGAATGTACACTATGTATTCTTCCGCGCCGGACATATTGGAGAATATGCGAAACGGTGATCAACCTTGGATTAACCACAACGTCTATACCAAGCGTGTTCACTAGACTATTGAAGGTGGACTTATTGATTAATGTAAATACACGCGGACATCCATAGCGCTTAGCCAGCAAGGACGCTAGAATGTTAGTTTCATCCTCCTCCGTGACTGCAATTGCAACCTCACTCGCATGCACGCCTGCCTCAGTCAATATATCCGCGTCAAGAGCATCGCCGTTCAAAACTACCGTATGTTTGAGGGTCTTGGCCACAAATTCAGCACGCTCCTTATTTAATTCAATGATTTTAACGTTTATCTCCGGGTGTTCCTTTTCCAATTGCTGTGCAAGAAACATCCCTATATTCCCTCCTCCCAATATTAGTGCGCGGCGGGCTTCTGGCTCTTCGTGTCCAAAAGCTGCCATAGCCTTCTTGCACTGGTCGGATGCAACTACAAAGTAAACGTCGTCACCAGGCCGCATTTCGTCCTTCGCTTTCGGTACGATTGCCGCATCACCTCGCTTGATACCGACTATGACAATCTGCAGGTCTGGGAACAAACTGGTAAGTTCACGCAAGGGAGTATGAATAAGCGGGGTAGTCTCAGTACAACGCACACCAATCAGTCTTACTTTATCATTGACCAGCGGTATTGCATCCGTGGCACCAGGCACCTCTAAACGACGACTTAGGGCCCTGGCAATTTCCACTTCTGGTGAAATCACCACATCTATTGGAAGATTATCGTGACTAAAAAGATTTGCCCAGATTGGCTGCAGATATGTCTGACTTCGAATGCGGGCAATTTTGGTAGGTACGTCAAACAGAGAATGCGCTACCTGGCAAGCCATCATGTTAACTTCGTCAGTATAAGTCACGGCGATGAGCATATCAGCGTCCGCAATTCCAGCTCTGTCTAAAACTTCTGGATGCGCGGCATGACCTACCAGGGCTTTAACGTCTAACGAATCTGAAATCTGGTGGACTAAATCAGGGCGTTGGTCCACTACTACAATGTCGTTGTTTTCGCCGGCTAAGTATCGCGCTATATTAAAGCCTACTTCACCGGCTCCGCAGATCACCACTTTCATGATTCTAGGTCCGCCGTTAGGAATCTGGTTAGTTGTAAAACGTGTAGAGACCTCGTTTAGGGTTCACTTTCGGACTCGTTGATCAACCTTTACACCCAATAATTTCAATTTTCTGTGGAGCGCAGAGCGCTCCATCCCCACAAAAGCAGCGGTTCGAGAAATGTTACCGCCATAACGGACTATCTGTGCTGTTAGATATTCTCGCTCAAACATCTCTCTGGCATCACGTAAAGGAAGCGTAATAATTTCATCAGATTTTTCTAATTTCAGCATTTGTGGTGCATCGTTGCAAATATAGGATGGAAGCATGTCGGCGCGGACCGGTTCGTCAAGACTTCCACCCGTCATAATTAACAACCAATCCATAACATTTCGTAATTGGCGCACGTTACCGGGCCAAACATATGTTTGGAGTGCAGCCATAGCATCTTCCGCAAGATCGCGGGATGGCACACCCGAATCTTTTGCTGCTTTTGCGATGAAATATCGAGCTAATTCAGGTATGTCCTCCATTCGTTCTTGCAAAGAAGGTAGTTCAACAGGCACTACGCTAAGTCGGTAATACAATTCCTCGCGAAAACGTCCTTCTTTTATTTCCTGTTTGAGATTACGGTTGGTAGTAGCGATTACTCTTACATCAATTTCCACAGGTCCGTGGCCAGTAGCACCTTCCATCCTCAACTCTTGCAGAATTCTTACAATCCGCCCCTGAGTCTCTGGTGGCATATCGGCGACTTCATCTAAAACCAGAGTACCACCGTCTGACTGAGCCAAGAGCCCCATATTTTCTAGTCGGTCCCGCCCGCTTACACCCCCAAAAAGTGCAACTTGCAAGCTCTCGGGATCCATAGAGGCACAATTTACGACAACAAAAGGTCCCTTAGCGCGTGCAGAGTGCAAGTGAATTTGTCGGGCTACCACCTCTTTTCCAGATCCCCCAGGCCCTGTTATCAGTACCCGTGACCCCGTGGGGCCTACCCTGCCTATGACGCGACGGACTTGCTCAATTGCGGCACACCCGCCAATCAATTCTTCTGGCTGTCCCGCGCGCAACTTTAGCTCGCGGTTTTCGCGCTTTAGTTGGGCTGCTTCAATTGCGCGTTCTACAACCAATAAGAGCCTATCAGCTTCAAACGGCTTTTCGATAAATTCGTACGCTCCTCGTTTAATTGCTTTAACTGCTGTTTCGATGGTGCCGTGCCCGCTAATAATAATTACCGGCACTGACGGTCGCATGGCACGAATCGCTGAAAGGGCCTCTAATCCATCGACACGACTGTGCTCCATCCATATATCAAGAATAACTAGATTCGGTGCTTTTGCTTTTACCTGTTTTATACCATCCTCACCGTTAGCAGCTTCACGTGTGGTATAACCTTCATCCTGAAGAATACCGGCGATGAGCATACAAATATCGGCTTCGTCATCTACTATGAGAACGTCATGAGCCATATAAATTAAATACCTGACTGGTCGAACATGGTTTGATTACGTTTGGTCTTCTCTTATTAGGCTAGCATCTATCCCGTAGTCGAGTGAGCTATTGTCTTCGTCCGACATCTGGAACTCCAAGAGAATGCGGGCCCCACCTGAATCCGCATCCTGTAGAATTAACTTTCCGCCGTGATCCCCCATAATCTTCTCAACGATAGAAAGTCCCAGACCAGTGCCTCTGCTTCGCGTCGTAAAATAAGGTTCTGTCAACCGGTATCTATCCTGTTGAGGAAGTCCAGCACCATTATCTCTTATTTCGATCGTACACGAATCTGCCGCACACGCTATCGAAACTCGGACCTCGCCCACCTTTGATCCATTATGGATAGAGCCTTCCCTAATCCTTCTTCTCTCAATTGACTCTACAGCATTCTTAAAAAGATTTGTTAGCGCTTGACCTATTTGCCTGGCGTCACACTGTACCCATGTAGGCTCATCTAGCGAAGAATCCAAGACGAAAACAATATTTGGATATGCTGTCCGTTGCAGAAAAGCTGCGTCACATATTATTTTTTGGATATTCTCAGACCGTTTCACCGGCTCTGGCATCCTTGCGAAAGCTGAAAATTCATCCACCATTTGTCCGATCTCGTGGACATGCCTAACTATAGTGTCCGTACATTTCTCAAATGCACCGGAATCATCGGCAATCCTTTCCATGTACTTCTTCTTCAGTCTTTCGGCAGAAAGTTGGATTGGCGTTAGGGGATTCTTTATTTCATGAGCAATACGCCTGGCGACGTCTGCCCATGCAGCTTTCCTCTGAGCAGACTGCAGTTCCGTTATGTCATCAAAAGTGAAGACATATCCTACAATCTTTCGGTTCAATCTTTCTGCTACAATACGAACTAGGAAAACGCGTTCCCCGTCATCACCCCTAATATGAACTTCCTCCTGAAGTTGCCTTCGGCGAGTTTTCTTTATGGCCGTCAACATATGTGAAAATTCGGGGACGTAGTCAAAAAACGCTTTCCCAATTCCAACAGTTAGATCCTTACCAAGTAAATCTGAAGCGGAACGATTAGGAAGGGTTATGTTTCCATTAGGGTCAAGCCCAACAACACCTGCGGTTACACCGGATAATACGGCTTCAGTAAAACGACGTCGCTCATCCAACTGAGCATTCGTATCCAAAAGCTCTGTTTGTTGGGCATCTAGACGACTCGTCATGCGATTAAAAGCTCGTCCCAACGAGGCGATTTCATCACTGGCTGGAATTTCTTTCACGCGGACACTGAGATCTCCTGAACGAATCTTCTCAGATGCATCAATCAGAGCCATGATTGGACGTGCAAGACTAGATGCCAGCAGTAGCCCTAACCAGACAGCAGCGAGTAAAAGGAGCAAAGCCACTAAAATGAAAAACAAAGAAAAACTAATTTCGAGGTTTGCTCTGCTAATTTCGAGTTTAAAGTATTCGTCGACAGCATCTTGAGTTCTATCTAAATGACCGAGAACTGTTGGATCAACGAACCGTCCAACATAGAGATACCCCCCCCCAGGAAACGAATCTAGCCTGATGAGAGCGCGCACGCGGTCTGCACTTTCTCCTGTCATTACAGCAACCTGACCAAGGTTGGCCTGAGCAATGCCTTGCAAGGGAATTACCTCACCCGATTGAAGAGCGAATGTATAGCCAGCCTTAGCTACCACCTGCCAATCGGATGTAAAAATGACAGCTTCAGTTAAACTTCTCAAAGTTGTTTGCGTAGAAAGAAATTGATTCAAGACCTGAGGACTGCGACTTAGCTGGGGCCATTGTCGGTTTACATCATTGGCCATTGCTAGGACCTCGGCGCGAATGATCTGTTGGTGTTCTGAGAGGTATGCCTGAGCCACAGCCGATGATTCAGTTAATGCAGTTCTTACGCGCTCACTGAACCATGATTGGAGACCAAACGTAAAAAATAGACCAGCAAAAATTCCCATCAGAATGGCTGGGGTGATAGCAACTACACCAAACAAAAGGGCTAGCCTTACATGTAGTCGCGACCCCTTGGCACCTGAGCGCTGCGCTACCCAAAGGGCTACTATACGGCGAGCTATAAGTAACCCGAAGCACAGAAGTAATAGTAGATCTATATTAAGAAGCACTAGAACTGTTCGTGGACCAAATTCAAACTGCCCCCAATCTGATAAGGCAGCGTAAGTCGCAACACCGGAAATTAACGCTAGCATTCCAAGTAAGATGGCAAGAACGTTTGCGACTCGCGTCCGCCTGGCCCAAACACCTAATCGAAATACAGTGCGCCTAAAAGTTGGCTGTCGTGTTGCAGTGTTGGTCATAATGAAGTGTAAGGCATTTCTACGTATTAAACCTGGTTTGAGCACTATTCCTCTTTATGCTCCGACTAACTTCAATATCAAGATCCTTGATCTTCTTACGAAGTGTGTTGCGGTTCAATCCAAGGATACTCGCTGCTTTGACTTGGTTTCCACGTGTCGCCTCTATAGTCATCGAAATTAGTGGTCGTTCTAATTCTTTCAGTACACGATCATACAAGTTTGACCCCCAGAGCGAGTCACGCGGTTGCTCAAGATATGGCCGCACATAGCGCTCTACTGCACCTTCAAGACTTTCAGGCGGATTATCATCGGCACTAATTGCTCGGGGTGCCGTGTTCGCAAGTTCTATTTCGACAGTTTGGATGTCGATGATCTCTTCAGAATATAAAGCGGCTATCCTCTTAATCAGATTTTCTAGTTCACGAACATTGCCTGGCCATCGATGTTGCTTTAGTCGCTCTAGAGCGTCCGCTGCGAATCTTTTTGCTGGTAAACCTTCAGCCATCAATCGGGTTAGAAAGTTATTAACGAGCTCGGGTATATCTTCAGTCCGTTGCCGCAATGGTGGTAATCTTAGGGGAACCACGTTCAAACGATAAAACAAATCTTCCCGAAAAAGTCCCATCTTAATGTGCTGAGTTAAATCACGATGTGTGGCGGCTACAATTCTTACATTTGCGCGGATGGGATTTCTGCCTCCTACCGTCGTAAATTCGCCGTCCTGTAAGACCCGCAACAAACGCGTTTGTGCCTCCGCCGGCATATCACCTATTTCGTCAAGAAAAAGTGTTCCACCTTCCGCTTGCTCAAAACGTCCCGCAGATCGAGATAAAGCACCGGTAAAAGCACCTTTTTCGTGACCAAATAAGTCGCTCTCGATAAGTTCTTTTGGAATAGCGGCCATGTTTACCGCCACAAAGGGCCCGTTCCGTCGACGACCGTATTCATGCAGAGCCTTTGCCACCAATTCCTTCCCGGTGCCCGACTCACCGGTAACCATAACTGTCAAATCTGTGTTAATGAGGCGAGCAACGGTGCGGTACACATCCTGCATGCCAGGTGACCGTCCAACTAAGGGGAGCTGGTCATTACTATCGTCCTGTAATAAGGGTGCTTCCCGTTTAACTGGTGCTGTGAGCGCTTTCTTAACTGCGGTAATGAGTTCACCTAAATCGAAAGGTTTTGGCAAATAATCAAAAGCGCCCCGCTCCGAAGCTTTAACAGCAGTTAGAAGTGTGTTTTGAGCACTCATTACTATAACCCGCAACTCCGGCCTACGTTTCCGTATACGCGGAAGCATGTCTAATCCATTTTCATCCGGCATAACCACATCTGTAATCACAAGATCTCCATCACCATCGGCAATCCACCGCCATAGAGTCGCTGCGTTCCCAGTGGTTCGTACGTTGTAACCCACCCGCCCTAACGCTTGCGTTAGAACGGTTCGTATCCCGTGATCGTCATCGGCAACCAGAATCGTTGAGATACTAGACATGTCCTAATCAGCTTTTTTCCATGATGGGCAACATAATACGGAAAACCGTTCTCCTGGGTTGGGAATCAAATTCGATTATGCCACCGTGGTCCTGAACAATCTTGGCGACCAGAGCTAATCCCAAACCCTTACCGTGATGTTTAGTAGTAACAAAAGGATCAAACAAATGTGATCGTAAATCATCAGCAATTCCGAATCCATTATCTTGAATTGTGACTACCAAGGGTAATCTCAATCGGCTGTTTGTGCCCGGAATCGCGACCCGAATTCCTTGTCTATATCCCGTTGAAAGACGGATCTCACCGCCTTGGTGGGGCACTGCTTCGGAAGCATTCTTGACAAGATTCAGGAAGGCCTGAATTAGTTGATCCTTATGCCCGCTTACAGCCGGCAATGAAGGATCGTAATCTTCAATAAACTCGATATGTCTTGCAAACCCGTTTTCTGCCACCCGACGGACATGTTCAAGTACCTGATGTATATTTACAGAAGCACGGTTTAGAGGGCGCTCATCTGAAAAGACTTCCATTCTGTCCACAAGCGAGACTATTCGGTCTGCTTCGTCTCGAATCAGGGTTGTTAGTACTCTGTCCTCCTCTGATACACCTTGTTCTAAAAGTTGAGCAGCTCCTCTTATTCCTGAGAGTGGATTCTTGACTTCATGAGCCAAAATTGCGGCCATAGCAGTAACGGAACGAACGGACTGCCGATATTCCAACTGCTGACCAATCCGCAAAGCCCGGGTTTGCTCTACCATCGAAACTACATAACGGTCCGTAGTTCCGATCATTGGCGTAACGTGAACCGTCATTATCTTCTCACCGGTCTTTGGGCTTTCAAAAGTCACACCATATTCAAGCATCTCGGTATCGTTCGCCACAGCTTGGTGCATCAGACTAAGTACCGAGGCCGAGGCAAATAAAAGAGTCTTTGCGGTCTGTCCAACCAACGCTCGCGAGCCGGACTGAAAAAGCTGTTCGGCAGAAGTATTTACATAACGAAGGATTAAATCAGAATCGATAACCAGGATAGCCGCTCCAAGAGTATTGAGAACCACGTCTGTGTCGGTGGCCAAGGCCCCGCGGATGGGTTCTGTCTTCGCAGTTTCAGCCATCACAAGTTTCGCCAATTGGCACATGAGATGAAAATAACCTTACAATTAAATTTTTGACGTTATTGGGGTCTTCCTCTCTATTAACCAAGGTACGAAAAGTATTGGCACCTGAGATTCCATACGCATACCAAGCGAGGTGCTTGCGCGCCATCCTAACGCCTTTGTAAACGCCATAATGCATCAGAATCGCTTCATAATGGCTAAGCACGGTTTCGCGGCGAGAAAGGCAGTCTGGCTCACGTAGTCTTTCCCCGGTTCGCAGAAAGTGGGTTAGGTGCATTAAAAACCACGGCCTTCCATAACTCCCTCGACCTACCATTATCCCGTCCGCACCGGAGCGTTGTAAAACGTCGTGGGCATTCTCTAAAGACCTCACATCGCCATTAGCTATAACCGGAATCTGCACGGAATTTTTGACACGGCGGATGAAAGCCCAGTCAGCATCTCCTCTATACATTTGTTGTCGTGTACGGCCATGAACAGTGATCATTTTTATACCGGCCTGTTCTGCTCGACGAGCCAAAGAAGGCGCATTCAAATGCTCTTGGTCCCACCCCATACGCATTTTTAGGGTCACCGGCACATCCACAGCGGCGACAATTTCGCTCATTATCCGTGTTGCATTCGCTTCATCACGCATGAGCGCTGACCCAGCCCAGCCATTAACGACCTTCTTAACGGGACAGCCCATATTAATATCAATAATGTCGGCACCCTGCCCAACGCTAATCCGCGCTGCTTCTGCCATGATCGCTGGATCGCATCCTGCTAGCTGTACAGCCATCGGATGCTCGTCTCCGCACGGGGCGCCTCTCCTCAGAGTTTCCCTGTGCTCGCGGACCATCGACTGACTAGCTATCATTTCTGAGAAGACCAGGCCGCAACCAAAGGCTTTTACGAGGCTGCGAAAGGGCCTATCAGTCACTCCTGACATGGGAGCTAACAAGATATTGCTAGCAGTTTTAATTGGTCCGATTTGTAGTCCCAAGGCTTTTTCCTAATTATTAAGCAATGCACAAATATTAGGCAATTAGCGCATGATAAACGACAAACTTTGAAGATAGAATATATTTAGGCATTCAAAGGTCTGACAAGGGTTAAGGTTAGGTCCTTGGCCAGATCTCTTCATATGGACGGTAGTGCCTCATGGCCGGAGCGTGCTAAAAGCAAAATCGACATGACAGATTGTGCAGCACTTATAGTAGCCGCGGGGCGAGGTCACCGTTTTGAGGGCCCAGTTCCAAAACAATACGCCAGCCTCGATGGTGAGCCATTGCTTAGACGTTCCTTGCGAACCTTTTGTTACAATGACCGTATTAAGCACGTCTCAGTCGTAATAAATCCCGCAGACCAAGAACTCTACTCCAGGGCTTCTGCCGATTTGCCTGTTAGCGATCCAGTGTATGGGGGAGCGGAGCGTCAAAGTTCAGTAAGACTTGGATTAGAAGCTCTTACGAGATTAAGTCCCAATAAGGTGCTGATTCATGATGCCGCCCGGCCAAAAGCATCCCCGGCGCTAATCAACAGAGTTATGGATGCCCTCGATACAGCACAGGGTGTTGTTCCTGTCCTTCCAATCCGGGACACTACTAAGGAAGTAAACCCAAATGGTCGTATAGTTCGAACTCTGCCGCGCCAAGGCCTTGTAAATGCCCAGACCCCACAAGGCTTCAAGTTCTCTGCCATCTTGGATGCTCATCGCAATTGTGACGATAATAATTTACCTGATGATGCGGCGGTCTTTGAGCATTGTGGTAATGAGGTAGTAACCGTTGCCGGTGAACCCTCGAACCTAAAAGTAACGGGCCGCGATGATCTTCTCCGCTTATCATCTACACCGTCAATTATTAAGGTAGGACAAGGCTTGGATATCCACAGATTTGGCCCCGGTGACCACCTGGTTCTGGGGGGCGTCACCATACCCCATACTCAAGGGATTAAAGCTCATTCTGATGGTGATGTTATCTTACACGCCTTAACCGACGCAGTTCTTGGCAGTCTTGCAATTGACGACATCGGAGTTCATTTTCCACCGAACGACCCTAAATACCAGGACACCAAGTCCGAAATTTTTGTTCTACATGCACTCGAATTATTGAGGGAGAAAGCTGGATCCCTAGTTCATATCGACATTACCGTGATCTGTGAAAGTCCTCAAATGGCTCCCTTCCGAGCCCTAATACGCAGCAAGGTAGCTCAAATCTGTGATTTACCTATAGACTGCATCAGCCTCAAGGCCACTACGAGTGAAGGACTCGGCTTTACCGGGCGCGGCGAGGGCATAGCAGCTCAAGCTACTGTGACGGCAAAATTTGATTTGTAAGCATATCGATCAAAAAAAAAGTTTTGAGCCACGGTAATCTCCAGTTTTACTCTTTTCTTCTTAGGGTTAATATGCTGTGACTGACAGCTCATTTGCTCTCACCCTAACCTTTTCGTAATATTCTAAAAATAATACTTTGGCGAAACGGGTATTTTGTATTCGCCAGAAAAAGGGAGGCAAACAAGACATGAGCCTCGCAGATGCTACGGGAGGCAGGCCCTCCCCCGCTCAAGTAAAGTGGCTTACCAGGGGGTTAACTCAACCCGGCGGTAAACTGCCATTGTTTGATGAACACGGACGCAAGATAAATCAGCAGGTGGTAAGGAAGTGCCTGGAGCTTGGTTGGGCCGAGCCCTGGTTTGCCAATAAGCTGAAGCCTGATTGGTTGGTCTGTAAATTAACGGACACAGGTAAGGCAATGCTTGTTGATTCTAAAGAGCCGAATTAAGGGTCAGCTTGCAAGGTCAATTATTTTTTTGCATAAGATTGCTTTGGTGGGAGACATTCAGATTGGTTCTTTTGCAAAAAAAACCTCTGGTCGGAGCGGCGGGATTCGAACCCACGACCCCTTGACCCCCAGTCAAGTGCGCTACCAGACTGCGCCACGCTCCGACCCAAAGCATCCCCTCTGGAAGTAATTGTTTTTTGACGCTTTGTCCAGAATCAGGCCAGACTGCCGGCTTTTTATTTACCAAGAGCTTCTACCAGCGTCCTATGCATATCTTTCAGTTCTGCCAGCATCAGCTTCCGGTCCATCGTATTAAGGGAAGATTGCACTCGCGTAGCTACTAATTTTTCCTCACGTTGGTAAGGCGCTTTATTTTTATTTATTAATGCTTTAATTCCGTTTTCTTTAAGTAATTTCTGAGCGCCTTTTATGGTATAGCCATCATCACGCAAAAGGCCTTGCAGGAGTCTCAGCAATACCAAGTCCTCCGGGCGGTAATAACGTCTACCGCCCCCACTTTTCATGGGTTTAACCTGTTTGAACTTTGCTTCCCAAAACCTCAGGACGTGCTGGGCAACACCCAACTCCGTAGCAACTTCGCTAATAGTCTTGAATGCCGCAGCGGATTTTTGTTTCCGTCTAGAAGCCAGCAACTTATCTACTTCCATATTCCGGGAATTAATTTTCTGTACGCGATTCCGCTCCCTCGTCTGAAGGTTCTCTCCACCCTTCAGAAGATTTGGTTAACTGTCGATTCAAGTATCCGTTTCGTATTCCGGCCTTAAGCAATTGAGAAGGACGGAACGCAAGAACTTTGCGCGGCAAAATTGGTACCTCCTCACCAGTCTTAGGGTTACGTCCAATTCGCTGCGATTTCTGCCGGACAGAAAAACTACCAAAGGAAGAAAGCTTAACAGTTTCACCTTTCTTCAGGGCGTCGACTACCCCCCCCAAAACCATCTCAAGAAGATCAGCAGATTCCTTTTTCGATAACCCTACCTCCTGATGAATATGCTCACATACCTTAGCGCGGGTAACCGTCTTTGCCACTGTCACACCCCTCTTTAGCGTTTGGCTGTTGAAACGTTATCCCGTCTCCACACACCCGTCAATACAGTTTATCTTTAAATTGCAATGCCTTAAGAGATAGTCGCCTGCAAGGCTTGAGCTACATCCTGACCAGAGCTGATCCCCACGTAAAGCCTCCCCCCATCGCTACCATCAAAACCAGTTCTCCAGGCTTGATTCTTCCATCGTCAACACCTTGTGCAAGAGCTAAGGGAATGGAAGCTGCCGATGTATTAGCATGGCGATCCACAGTAACAATTACCTTTTCTTGCCGAAATCCAAGCCTTTTCGTGGTTCCGTCGATAATCCGCTTACTAGCCTGATGCGGCAGCAGCCAATCAATCTGATCAACCCCCACTCCATTCGCATTTACTGCTTCTTCAATAGCTTGTGCCATATTAACTACTGCGTGACGGTACACTTCCTTGCCTTGCATCTGAATGTAACCCGTCGTTTGTGTACTCGATGGGCCACCATCCGAACAGAGATAGTCGTGCATCCGTCCGTCAGAAAATAGATGTGTGGAGAGGATGCCTCGGTCAGTAGATGTTCCTTGTCCACCGTCCTCAGCCTTTAACACTACTGCACCAGCGCCATCCCCAAACAAAACACAGGTACTACGGTCCTTCCAATCAATTAAGCGTGATATAGTTTCACATCCAATCAAGAGTGTATTCTTGGATTGTCCAGCAACAATGAAATTGTTGGCCACGGCAAGCGCATAAACAAAACCGGAGCAGACTGCCTGTAAATCAAAAGCGGGTACGCCAGGGCGCCCCAACGCAGCCTGCACACGAGCTGCTGTTGCCGGAAATGTTAAATCGGGAGTGAATGTGGCAATGATAAACATATCAATGTCATCCCCTGAGAGGCCTGCCGCAGCTATTGCTTTCTCACCAGCTTTAATCGCAAGGTCGGACGTTTTTTCTCCATCCGCGGCAATGTGGCGCTGCCGAATCCCAGTCCGTTCAACAATCCATTCATCTGAGGTATCTACAATCTTTACGAGGTCATCGTTGGTTAGAATCTTCTTAGGTAGATGTGCGCCAATACCTGTTATTATCGAACGCACTGTCATTCTGACACCGCCACCGACTGGCCTTGCGTGACGTTCCAGTTTAGACGGGACAATTCTTTTGCAATTTGCGCATTTAGGTCACGTGTTACCATGTCAATAGCAACTCCAATAGCGTTAGAGAACCCAAGAGCATCTGTTCCACCGTGACTTTTGACCGCAATACCGTTTAGTCCTACGAATAGTGCACCATTGTAACGTCGCGGATCAGTGCGCATCATTACCTTGGACAAAACGGGACGAACAAATAGGAGGCCAAACTTTGCTAAGATAGAGCTACTAAAAGCATTTCGAAGGAATTGCGAATATAGTTTAGCTGTACCTTCAGCCGTCTTTAGGGCGACATTGCCTGTGAAGCCATCTGTGACAACCACATCCACTGTTCCCAGAGCGATATCGTCTCCTTCTATAAATCCATGAAATTCTATATCTAAATCACTATCTCGCAACACCTGGGCCGCATCTCGTAGGACATCTGTGCCTTTCAGATCTTCTGACCCTATATTCAAAAGCCCTATTCTTGGCCTCCCTTGTTCCATTACCGACTTAGCAAAACACTCGCCCATTACTGCGAATTCAACAAGATTCCGAACATCGCAAACCGCATTAGCTCCAAGGTCCAACATCACCGTATCTCCGTGCATATTGGGAAACATGGAACAAATCGCTGGTCTATCGATACCGGGCAGTGTCCTCATAGTTAGCTTGGACATCGCCATTAAAGCTCCCGTGTTACCAGCTGATACGATACCTGCAGCCTCACCAGCCTTTACTGCCTGGATAGCTTTCCACATACTTGATTCTCGGCCAGATCTGACGGCTTGAGAGGGCTTGTCTTCATTAGTTATTGCGACTTCGGTATGATGAAGTGTACATAACGCAGCAACCTCAGGATTCTTATCAAGGTATGGCTTAAGCTTAGCCCTGTCACCAAAGAGCAAATATTTCACGCTGGGATGCCGGCGCCGAGCAAGGTTTACTCCCTCAAGCACAATGCCTGGAGCATCGTCACCTCCCATAGCGTCCAGCGATAGGGTGCAGCCCAAGCTCATGGAAGTTCCCCCTCGTTTTTCTTTGCCCAGATACGCAGCAGACCGCCTAACGGATGGTCTGCTTACTATCATGAATCTCTCTTAATCGGATTATATGCCAGCGTCGTCCGGTTCGGCCACTTCACGGTCATTATAGTATCCGCAAGAAGGACAAACATGGTGAGACTGCTTTACTTCCCCACAATTCGCGCATTCTTGGGTATTCACACGCGTTAGTGCGTGGTGAGAGCGCCTCATGTCCCTCTTTGATTTGGACGTCTTTTTCCTAGGAACAGCCATAATTTAGCTCGATTCAGACTTTACACTGGATAAGAAGCAGTTTTCATACCGAAAAACCCGAAAAGGAGCAAGCTCCCGACTGCTTATTTCTTGAGTTTACTTTTGAGCCTCGACAAAGCGGCAAAGGGATTGTTTTCTGCGCTATAGTACTGCTGGCTCCCTTCATCACCTTCTATAAACCCATCAAATACAATCCCTGGCGCACGAGGGTAAGGATCTAAATGGAGGCTGAGATACTCAAGCATTATATCGGCCAAATCCAGCTTTCCGTCAAGCGTTAGCTCTGGTGGGTCAGGGTCTTCTGGTGCAAAGTCAGTGGCAGGTTTTCGAAACTTTTCTGCTGCCCCATCGTTGTATGTTCGGTCGACTGCTATGTTGTAATTTGTCGCAACAGGCTGCAAACTGACTGAACAATTGTGGATCACACGAGCGAAAATACTACCCGATAGCCTTAAGGATTCACCATCGCTTGGGACTAGTGCAAACTGACCATCAAGTTGCTCTACCGCCCTCAGACCAAGAAATGTTGCTATTGATAACCTCTCCTCAGCACCTGCAATTATGGACCTCTTCTCACCGGCTTGATTAAGCTGTGTTAGGTGAACCAAACGCGAGAAATCAGGCCAAGCTACGCGAGTTATTGAATCGTTAGTCATGCGCCGTGCCTATTTGAGTCTGCTTATTAACCTGAGCTAACCATCAAGCATATCAGTAATTTGTTGCCCGGAAGGCACGCTATCCGTCGCGATTATATCTTCAGCCATGGCCTTCAGCTCCATTCCCAAGGTTTGGATAATCGATACAGATTATTGGCCAGGATTTCTGCAAGATCACCGTCACCATCCGATCCCTTGTCATAGTCTGTCGAGCGTCCATAGAAAACCCCAGGCATGCGCTTAATGTGTCTGACAACACCCATATCACCAACACCTATCTCACGCAGGTTATGTTTCATATCTTCTAACACTGTCTTGAATAGCAACTTAGTAGATTTGTCCGTATTTTTTTCATTCATCTGCAATCTTCGGCATACAAGCATGAGGTGTATTCCAATCATGTCAAACCTCCCGCCCACGGTGTCGGGCACGCCCATAACATTATAAAAGCGCTTAGATCTGGATTGTGTGACGATGCATCGGTATAAAAGCCTTGCAGCCTATTCGCGTTGTTTTGATTTACGGAGAAAATCGATCAAGCTCATCCTAATCTGCCATTGATGCAGCTGCGACGAGGAGATTCAGATTTGATCACAATCTTCTTTTACCCAAGAAGATTGCTAGCGCTTACAATATTATCGAGTTTCAATTACGGTGATTTTTCAAAATGGATCTCTAATTATGATACTAGTTACGTCCAGAACATTGCAGTTAGCTCTAGTTAGCATTGTTGTTGTAGCCCTATCGAGTTGTTCTAAAGACATAAATCCACGTGGAAACTTGCCTCATAAGGAGGCGTTATCGCAACTGCAACTTGGCGAACAGACCCGTCAAGATGTGCAGTTATTGTTAGGAACTCCCTCCACCACAGCTACTTTCGACGATGAGACCTGGTATTATGTCAGCGCACAAACGACTACCTATGCGTTCTACCCTATGGAAGAGCTCGAGCGCCAGGTCTTCGCAATCACCTTCGACAATCGAGGAATTCTAAAAAGCATGCGTATCCTTGGAATTGATGATGGTGAAGAGGTGGCGGTTGCAGACCGCGAAACGCCCACCATGGGTCGCGAATTTAGCCTGATCGAGCAGCTTATAGGAAATCTTGGGCGTTTCGACCGGGGCCGACCCGAGGCCGGCCCATAATCAAGCCCATATTCCGCCGTCTCCATTGGGCAACCATTGTACGAATTAGCTTTCGCCAAAAAAAACGAAGTGTAGGACTCCTTCCCACTAGCATTCCATTAAGATGCCAACACCGCCAGCAGTAAAATAGCAACTATATTTGTGATCTTAATCATCGGGTTAATGGCCGGACCCGCGGTGTCTTTGTAGGGATCACCAACCGTATCTCCCGTCACCGCGGCCTTATGCGCCTCCGACCCTTTGCCCCCGTGATTACCGTCCTCAATAAATTTCTTAGCGTTGTCCCAAGCTCCTCCGCCCGAAGTCATAGAAATCGCGACAAATATACCTGTGACAATTGTACCAAGAAGCATCGCGCCCAAGGTGGTGAACGCGGCTGCCTGATCCGCTACTAAAGAGACCAGGAAATAAAGAACTACCGGCAGAAATACTGGCAAGAGTGAGGGTACAATCATTTCTTTGATAGCGGCTCGGGTTAACATATCTACGGCCCGGCTGTAATCAGGCCGTGCTGTGCCCTCCATTATACCCGGAATTTTGTCGAATTGACGGCGGACCTCCTTAACCACTGAACCCGCCGCTCGGCCCACCGCCTGCATACCAAGGGACGCAAACAAGTAGGGCATCAAGCCCCCTATGAACAAGCCAACTACGACGAACGGATCCTCAAGGCGGAATTCAATGATCAGGTCAGGGAAATAATAACCAAGATCTTCGGTGTAAGCAGCAAATAGGACTAGGGCAGCAAGTCCAGCAGATCCAATGGCATAACCTTTAGTGATTGCTTTAGTGGTATTACCGACAGCGTCTAGAGCATCTGTTGTCCTCCGAACATCCTCCGGCAGGTCAGCCATCTCAGCTATTCCACCAGCATTATCCGTCACGGGACCATATGCGTCCAGGGCTACCACAATGCCTGCTAGAGCCAACATGGTGGTTGCCGCCACTGCCAGTCCAAAGAGACCCGCGTAGATATAGGAGATCAAAATACCTGCGCAGATGACTAGGACTGGAAGGGCAGTAGATTCCATAGAGATTGCCAAACCTTGAATAACATTGGTGCCATGGCCAGTAGTTGAAGCCTCGGCAACGGTCTTAACCGGTCGATGGTCTGTCCCGGTGTAATACTCCGTGATCCAAATAATCAAACCAGTCACTGCCAGGCCTACAAAGGCGCAGACAATAAGATCAATTGAGGATACCGAAGTACCGTTAGTTAGGTTCTGCACTTCAGGAAACATGTGCCGAGTAACAAGTACAATCAGAACAGCCGAGACTAATGCTGTAACAATGAAGCCCCTGTAGAGAGCTTTCATGATTCCACCGTCTGGGCCTATACCTGTAAAAAACGTACCTATCACAGACCCTACAATGCAGACGCCCCCAACTACGAGAGGGTACATCATCGCTGCCCCTTGACCACTCCCGGTAAAAAATATGGTTCCTAATAGCATCGTCGCCACAACGGTTACCGCGTAGGTTTCAAAAAGATCCGCAGCCATCCCCGCACAATCCCCGACATTGTCACCAACATTATCGGCTATAACTGCTGGATTTCGGGGGTCGTCCTCGGGTATTCCGGCTTCTACCTTACCTACAAGGTCGGCACCAACGTCTGCACCCTTAGTAAAAATACCCCCGCCAAGACGAGCAAAAATAGAGATTAGTGATGCTCCAAAGCTAAGGGCAATTAGACCTTCCAGCACCTTGCGTTGATCCACATCCATTCGCAGCAAAACAAAGTAGTATAAGGCAACTCCGAGAAGGCCCAGCCCGACTACTAACATTCCCGTAACAGCACCTGACCTAAACGCCACTTTGTGCGCTGGGGCAAGCCCACCTTCTTGTGCTGCAGCCGCAGTTCTAACATTAGCCCGCACGGAAACATTCATTCCAACATAACCTGCAAGACTAGACAAAACAGAACCAATAACAAAGCCGATAGCAACGTTAACACCTAAGGTGAGGCCAAGAATTACAGCAACCACTACCCCAACTATGGCAATGGCTCTGTATTGCCGATTTAGGTACGCACTAGCTCCTTCTTGCACTGCTGCAGCAATCTCCTGCATCCGAGTGTTACCCGCCGGCAATGCTAAAACACCACGAATTGCGTAGGCACCATATAAAATGGCCAACAGGCCACAAACGATAACAAGGGTTTCTAATGTGGTCATTATGCTTCCATTCGATTCCTACAAAGCCTAAACCAGGTTGGCTTAAACTGGATTACTTACAATTATTCAGTAGGTTATGCGATTTCCGGAGAATCGCTCCGGTAAATTCCGCGGCAGCCTGCCAGAAGCGGCAGGCTGAAGCAACATTGGATTATTGTAACAACATTCTGAACCATAACAGATAGTGTAAGTGCCTACACTACAATTGCTAGTCTGTGGTGCTCGGCTGCTACACCTGCACAAATATAATGTTGCTTATACCCCGCCTATGGCGCTCACAGGTGTTGATAACCCTTGTATGAAAACCTTATTTCCTTGCTGTTCCGATCCAGAACAATCGTCTTATCACCCTCTTCGATATAGCCAATGGTGCTAACAGGGACGTTCACCTTCTCAGCGACTTCATAAACTTCTCTTTCCTTCTCCGGCGCTGCAGTAAAGAGAAGCTCATAGTCATCTCCACTCGTAAGGGCCATTCTCCGGGACTGGTCTGACTGCAAAAGCCTCTTAGCCACTGTGCTCAACGGCACCTCCTCCGCATTAATTCTTCCTCCAGTACCAGACGCGTTACAAACGTGTCCAAAATCAGCAATCAAACCATCCGACACATCAATGCAGGCAGAGGCAATGCCAACTAGGCCACGTCCAAGCTGAATCCTGGGTTCGCCTAGCTGGTAACGTTCACAAAGATACTTCTTTTCTGCCGCATTAGCTGTCTTGATAAAACCTCCCAGAACCCTCAGGCCGAGCCCAGCATCACCGATCGTGCCAGAAACAAAAACCTTATCCCCCACCTTCGCACCGCTTCTTAACAACTCCATCCCCGCTTCCACCTCACCTACAGCCGTCACAGTAATGGTCAGTGTTTGTGTCCCTATTGTCGTGTCACCTCCAAGAATTGTTACATCATATTTTGCGCAGTCTTGCGCTATACCAATCGCAAATGCTTCCAACTCATTGTCGCCCACTGCTTCAGTTAGGCTCATTCCTATAAATAAGCCAACCGGCCGAGCTCCCATGGCCGCCAGGTCGGATAAATTAACGCGAATTGCTTTGCGAGCAATCAGGTCGTACGGATCACCCGCCATAAAATGCACACCCGCAAGGATAGTATCCATGGTAACCACTAATTCGTGACCCGGTGAATGTGACAAGATAGCAGCGTCATCTTGGAGACCGAGTGCACCAGGTGCCCCACGCGCTAACGGAGAGAAGAGGTCTCTGATAATGTCGAATTCACTTCGTCGATCCAAAGCTTCATCTCCGTTATCCTGAATATTAAACATTCATCCGCTACGAAGTGCTTTTGCAGCTATGTCCAGAATGGCATTAACCATTGAGGGTTCTGCGCCTTCGTAAAACGCATGAGCAATATCTATAAACTCGGAAATTATTACCTTCGTTGAAACGCTCTTATTAAAGATTAATTCTGCGATGCCTGCCCTCAGGATACACCTGACCGTGCTTTCAAGTCGATCAACTGGCCACTGATCGGATAAATTAGCCGTGATAATAGCATCAATACTATCCTGCTTCAGCGTCGCTTCGCGCACAATTTGAGCAAACAACGCTGGGGCAAAACCCCCTAAAGGTACTACTTCCTCAACCTCCTTACCTGGCAAGATCTCAAATGCTTCACCCCCCAACTCACCACTTAAAAACTCGGCAATAACTAGATCTTCTGATGTCCCACTCACGTCGATCTGATACAGGGCTTGCACTGCGGCTAACCGGGATAAGCTTTTGTTATGTATTGACATGTCTGCAGTAAACGAGGCCTATTAAAGTTTGCATCTTACAGCCCAAATTCCTTTCGAACCTCAATCATACGCAAGCAAGCGAGAGCTGCGCGACCGCCAAAGTTCTGGCCCGATATGCTTGATCTCTGAAGTGCCAAGGTACGGTTTGGGCAGGTTAGAATCCCATTGCCTATTGGGAAATCAAACTCAAGAGCAATTCCCTGCACCCCGCTAATAGCCTCTCTGCAGACATGATAGTAGTGATCCGTCTCACCTTTTATAGCGCACCCAAGGACAACAAGGCCAATAAACGCAGGGGTCTTTAGACCTTCCCGTGATGCTCTAACTGCCATCCGCGCTGCTGCTGGGATTTCAAGTATTCCTGGTACATGTAATCGTTCGAAGGAACAGCCTGCCGTTTCGATTACCGCACGAGCCCCGGCAACTAGGTTGTCAGCAATCTCTTCATAGAAGCGGGCCTCGATAATCAGAATATTATGAGCACTCATTAGACTATGAGTTATCAGTAACGTTGCGCGTAATAGGGCGCGTTTCGGTAATGTTTAAGCCGTAACCTTCAAGACCAATGACTGTCCTTGCCGAATTACTTAGCAAAATCATCTCTCTAATACCTATATCCACCAGTATCTGAGCCCCAACGCCATAGTCCATTAGTTTCGTCATGGATTCACCATTCTTTAACTGTGCTTTCAGCCTATCGGTTAGATCTGTATCGCGAATCACAACCAATGCCCCCTTTCCATAGTCGGAAATCATTTCCATTGAGGTCTGTAGCAGGCCAGTGCGACTATTTTGGGCATCCCAAAAAAGATCACTTAGAACATTGGATTGGTGCATTCTAACCATCGAGGGGCCGCGACTGTCCAGTTGCCCTTTGACCAGCGCCACATGATGCTCACCGGATATGCTGTTCTCGTATATTTTAAGATCCCAATCACCACCGTATTGGGATTTAAACGGCATCTCAACTATCATATTTACCAATTTTTCAATTCGCCGGCGATACGCTATTAGGTCGGCAATCTTTGCAATCTTAAGATTGTGCCGCTGAGCAAATCCAATCAGATCCGGCATTCGCGCCATACTGCCGTCATCGTTCATTATCTCACAAATCACACCGGCTGCACTGAGACCAGCTAGCTTTGAAATGTCAACGGCTGCTTCCGTGTGACCTGCACGCACTAGTACTCCACCCTCCCGAGCCATTAGGGGAAAGACATGCCCTGGCGTTGCTAGATCACCTTTTGTGCTTGAGGGATCTATGGCTACAGAAATACTATGAGCGCGGTCTGCGGCAGATATGCCGGTAGTAACACCCTGTCGTGCCTCAATACTAAGAGTAAACGCAGTCGACAAACGCGATTGGTTTTGAGCTGGAAGGAGCTGCAAGTCGAGTTCTTCGCAGCGCCGCCGTGTTAAGGAAAGACAGATTAAGCCACGGCCGTGCTTGGCCATAAAATTAATAGCATCTGGAGTTGCCATCTGCGCTGGTATAACCAGATCACCTTCATTCTCCCGATTTTCATCGTCGACAAGAACGAACATACGCCCATTTCGGGCGTCTTCGATAATCTCCTCTATGGACGAAAGATACTCCGAATATTCTGTCACAATGAAACCTTAGCAAGGCGCTCAACGTACCTAGCAATCAAGTCAACTTCCAGATTAACTCGGTGCCCCTCGAGAAGGGATCCAAAGTTGGTGTGTGTCTTAGTATGACTAATAATGTTAACAGAAAAATTCTTTCCTGCCACTTCATTAACTGTCAAAGACACACCGTTTAAGGCGATCGAGCCCTTTGGAGCAATAAACTTACTAAACATTTCATCTACAGAAAATTGGCAGATTAATGAACCTTTCTCCGGCTGGACACTCACCAACTTAGCCATGCCATCAACGTGCCCAGTCACTAAATGCCCTCCCATTTCGTCTCCCAGCTTAAGAGAACACTCCAAGTTTACTTGAGTACCTGGGCACCAGTTGCCAAGTGTTGTTCGCGAGAGTGTCTCGCTAGAAACGTCTGCCGAGAACCACTCAGAGCCGACCTCAATAGCTGTAAGGCAGCATCCATCGCAGGCTATAGAGCTACCTATCTCCAACTCTGAGGTATCATAGGATGTGAAAATCTTTACCTGATGATCCATTGCCAAGTTTACTTCACGGACAGTGCCTACATCTGTGATAAGTCCGGTAAACATAATCAGGGTCCGTCCTTACGCTCAAATGTCTCAAATGAATCGCCATCGAAATCAAAAGATTTCAAGCGACTAAACCTAGGGGCCGCCATCAGTCGCTCAAGTCCGAGGGCTCCAATTGATGCAAGACCATCATCACCGACTAAGTTGGGAGCCCTAAACCAATGAAGAACATCTATAAGATTCTCTCTAACCAAGGAGGCTGCTAAACGCCCCCCGCTCTCCACAAGGACTCGCGTAATGCCAAGAGCAGCGAGTTTTGTCATAGCATGTTGAATAAATTGACCATCATCTTCCACTCCCGGAATGGGAAAGACCTCAACACCTTTGTGCCGCAAAGCATCACTAATCTTTCCGGCCTTCTGTTGGCTGGTTAAAACCCAAGTTGGCGGAAAACCAGCGGTAGCGACTAGCTTTGAAGTTGAGCTCAGCCGCAAACGGCGATCCATTACAACTCGGATAGGCTGTCTTTCAACATCACTGAAGCCAGGAAGTCGGCAGGTCATCAGTGGATCATCGGCAGTTGCCGTTCCCGAGCCTACCATCACGGCGTCGTATTGTGCGCGCAGCAAATGCCCGAAGTCACGCGATGTTTGATTTGTAATCCACTGGCTGTTTCCATTAGCCAAACCAATTCGGCCGTCTAAAGTCGTAGCTATCTTCAAAGCTACGAGAGGTCTTCCAGTTTTAATTTTCAAGAAGAAACCGCGGTTTAGTCGCCTAGCCTCAGACGCTAGTACGCCGACATCAGTCTTTACGCCTGCTTCACGCAGCAGCTGAATACCAGCACCCGAAACACGCTCATCAGGGTCACACATTGCGATTACAGTTCTAGAAACCCCGGCGTTTATAAGAGCCTCAACACATGGCGGCGTTTGACCGTAATGGTTGCAGGGTTCAAGGGTTATGTATGCGGTTGCACCGTGCGCTTGTTCCCCAGCCCTTCTAAGGGCCTCCGTTTCTGCATGGGGCCGTCCCCCGCATTGGGTCCAACCGCGCCCTACAACCGCTCCCTCTTTAACAAGAACACAGCCAACTGACGGATTAGGAGATGTTGTCCCTAGTCCCCGACGTGCAAGACTAAGGGCGGCTGCCATGTGGGCAGAATCATGCTTCGCACACATCAATCGGGGTGGCCTGTTGTTTCAGATAAAGTCTCAACAAAACTCTCAAAGTCCTTAACTTCTCTAAAGTTTTTATAAACCGAGGCATATCGCACGTAAGCTACAGTATCGAGCCCCTGGAGGGCCTCCATAACCATCTCCCCTATAACGGTCGATGGAATTTCCCTCTCCCCCATACTCTCCAGGCGTCGTTGTATACTGTTTGCCACCAGGTCAATGCGTTCTTCCTCGACTGGGCGCTTGCGGCAGGCAGTTATAATCGACCGGGCCAACTTGTCTCGATCGAACGGAACTCGTTGATCATTCTTCTTACACACCACAAGGTCGCGCAACTGTATACGTTCGAAAGTGGTAAACCGGGCAGCGCATGCCGGGCATGCTCTGCGGCGACGTATAGCAGAGTTATCCTCGGTCGGCCGAGAGTCTTTTACTTGAGTGTCCATGTTAGCACAGTACGGACAGCGCATAGCCTTTCTCCCTTAATTCCTTGCTTCTCTTTTATCCACATTCATAGATGGGGAACCGGTTGCACAACTCCCTGACCTTCTGGCGGACGTCCAGTTCAACCGCTATATTACCGTCCGGAGCTTCCACCAAACCTTCTAGAACCTGACAAATAAGCCTACCAACCAGTTCAAACTCCTGAGCTCCAAATCCCCTTGTTGTTGCTGCGGGGCTCCCCAGGCGGATTCCCGACGTAACAGCCGGTTTCTCCGGATCAAAAGGAATCCCGTTCTTGTTACAGGTTATTCCCGCCCGTTCGAGACCTGCTTCCACTATGTTACCTGTCAGCTTCTTGGGTCGCAAATCGACCAATGTCAGGTGCGTATCAGTGCCACCCGCAACAATATCAAGTCCGTTATTTTGCAGGGTCTTAGCCAGCATTTGAGCATTTGATATAACTTGCCTGGAATAGGCTCTAAATTCAGGTTGTAATGCCTCGCCGAACGCTACTGCTTTAGCAGCGATTACATGCATCAGCGGCCCGCCTTGATAACCTGGAAAAACCGACGAATTTATTCGTTTTCCCAGATCCGTCCTGTTTGTTAATATCATGCCACCCCTAGGGCCTCTCAACGTCTTGTGAGTGGTAGTAGTCACAACATCTGCGAGAGGTATCGGTGTGGGGTGCACACCCGCAGCCACCAAACCCGCGAAGTGGGCCATGTCCACCATAAGGTAAGCCCCAACTCTATCAGCTATATCCCTGAACTTCTGAAAATCAATAATCCGTGGATACGCTGACCCACCAGCTATAATTAACTTGGGTTTATGTTGCTCAGCAAGAGTTTCCACCTGCTTGAAATCAATCAGACAATGTTGGCTGTCAACTCCATACTGCACAGAGTTAAACCATTTCCCTGAAATACTTGGTCGAGCACCATGAGTCAGGTGTCCACCCGCGGCAAGATTCATTCCCATAATAGTGTCGCCAGGCTTAAGAAGAGCCAGAAAAACCGCACCGTTAGCCTGGGCACCGGAGTGGGGCTGGACATTAACGTATTCGCACCCAAAAAGTTCCTTAGCGCGACTAATAGCAAGGGACTCTGCTACGTCAACATGTTCACACCCACCGTAATAGCGCTTACCGGGGTATCCTTCAGCGTACTTGTTCGTAAGGACCGTGCCAACAGCTTCTAAAACAGCTCGCGAAACGATATTTTCTGAAGCAATTAACTCAATCTGGTTCTGTTGACGCTCGAGTTCACTTGCTACGGTTGTTGCAATCTCCGAATCTGATTCCGCCAATGAAGCTGAAAAAAACGTTTTTGATGCCATCATATTTATCGCAACCCAATATTCCTATCCCGACCAGTTTACGATTTTTATCCTGTCAAAACTCTTGGCCATTACTGTCTAGACTAAGTTTTCTAACTCGACGCTGGTGGCGACCGCCAAGATACAGAGTCTCAAAAAAAATTCTTATACAATCTCTGGCCACCTCTATGCCAATCGCGCGCGCACCCAAAGCTATTACATTTGCATTATTGTGTTCTCGAGCCAGCCTTGCTGTAAAAGCGTCATGGACAAGAGCTGCACGTATTTCCGGGTATCGGTTAGCCGCTATGCTAATGCCAATACCCGTGCCGCAGATAGCTACGCCCGCGCGTGCCTCACCATTGCAAATTGCCTCTGCAACAGCACGGCCAAAATCTGGATAATCAACAGATTCAGGCAGGTTTACTCCCAGGTCCAACACCGCAAACCCCATTTCACAGAGATCATCTTTCAACGCAGACTTCAGATCCAATCCAGCATGATCGCATGCAATCGCAATTTTCTCGCCGGGAGTCACCAAGGTACTATCTGACATCGCATATTGGGCTACCGGACTATGACTTGGATCGGCAACCCTTCTCCAAGTCAGGGCATACCACATGCAGACTGATCTTGCCAACCAACCACTAGCTGTCGAGTCCACTCCTCTCCCACATCTTGGAGGTGCAGTAAGCATTTCTGTTAGCAAGATAGTCTGCAATTCAAGACATTTAGACCATAAGAAACGTCTTGTGCGTTCCCTTCGAGCCTCTCTAATCCTTGATATTTAGGTAAACCTTAGCGTCCTGACTTGTTCCGTTGCAGTACCGCTAGGAGACAGCACTTTGGTTTATGTCTTGCTAACTACTGTTTTGGTATGCAATCTGCACCCATGAAGCATTCTGAACAAACTGAGATCCAATCTGATTAGTATGGACCATCGCCCCCTCAAACGTCCTCAATTCTTCTTTACCACTGCGCCCCTCCCCTGTCCCTACTTGCCCAACAAGGCCGAGCGGAAGATCGTAACCGAGTTATCCGGGACGAGTGCTGAAAAAATCCACGAATCTCTAGCGAAAGGTGGTTTTCGGAGAAGTCACTCGATAGCATATGCCCCGGCTTGTCCGAATTGCGAAGCATGTGTTCCCGTTCGAGTAGTTGTTGATAAGTTTGTGCGGCGCCGAACTTTAAGCCGCACCTGGAATCAAAATAAGGACTTAGACGTCATTTTAATGCCAGCTAAGGCCACAGACGAACATTATGAACTGTTCTCACAGTACCAACGCCAGCGCCATCCCGGTAGTGACATGGCAATGATGGGAGTCCATGAATACAGCGCAATGGTGGAAGATAGCCCAATTGAAACTTTCATAATCGAATATCGTGAAAAATTGGGCAAGCTCGTTGCCGTATGCCTCACTGACAAGACAACAGACGGATTGTCTGCCGTTTATAGCTTTTTTGACGCAGACTGTGGGCGCCGTAGCCTTGGGAACTATGTAGTTCTTTGGCTGATTGATTATGCAAAGTTGCTAGGTCTGCCGTACACTTATTTAGGCTACTGGATAGCTAATAGTCCCAAGATGTCATACAAGACCCGTTTTCAGCCTCTAGAAGGACTACGATCGGAAGGTTGGAGCCAAGTTCAGAGCCATTTAATAGCCTAAGCAAAACGGTTGTTTCTAGGAAATCCTTTCGGGGCTAAGCGTCCTGCCGAGGACCTTTTGCCTATCCATGCCGTCAAAGCAGTTTCTGTCCTAGTGCGCAAGCCACTTTTCCACGACAATCCACTATCCAAATTAAAGACCTTGGCATCCGAGGTTTCACCATCCTTATAGCGTTGCAGTATAACGCCCCGGCCCCGGTTCATCTCCGGTACCTCCGATATAGGAATAATTAGTAATTTTCGATTTTCCCCAATAATGGCTACAGAATCTCCCTCAGCAACAGTGCAGACCCTTGCCTTTTCTCCTACACCTAAGTTTAGAACCTGCTTACCGATTCGGGTTTGCGCATAGACTTGAGATTCCGGAACTATAAAACCTCGGCCGCTACTAGACATAACAAGAATTTTTCGTCTGCGATCAAAGACCTGCATACCAACAATTTCAGCATTATTGGAAAGGTCCGCCATCAAGCTTACTGGCTCTCCATATCCGCGGCCCTGAGGGAGATGATTAGCAGCTATTGAGTAAAACCGGCCGTCAGAACCAAGAAAAAGAATTCTGTCCACATTATCGCAGGGTACTGTGGCTTGAAGAGAATCCCCGTCTTTAAACTTAATGTCCGGAATATCCTGGTCATGGCCCTTTAATGCCTTAATCCAACCCTTCCTTGAAAGAACGATGGTTAAGGGCTCTTTTTCAACCAGCGTCTCGATCGGCACAACTATGGCTGAGGGGGCCTTACCTAACTCGGTTCTCCTCTTTCCGAGCAAGGTATTTTGGCCAAATCCCTTCTTGATTACTTTTACCTGTTCGGCGATAGCCTGCCAACGCCGGGACTTATCCTGCAGCAAACTATTCAGCGTAAGTTTTTCTTGAGATAGTTCATCATGCTCGGCCTTAATTCCAATTTCTTCGAGTTTTCGTAATGATCGGAGACGCAGATTTAAGATAGCTTCTGCTTGGACATCCGAGAGTTTGAATTTTTGCATCAACTTTGCTTTAGGCTCGTCTTCTTCTCGGATAACCTTGATAACAGAATCTAGACTAAGAAATGCAATAAGATAGCCATCCAAAACAGTTAAGCGTAGAGTAATTTTTTCTAAGCGATGTTGTGATCGGCGGACTAAAACTTCGTGCCGGTGGTCCAAATACGCCTGCAGGACTTCCTTGAGATTCATAACCCGAGGGGTTCCATTTCCAGACAGAACATTCAAATTCAGGTTTAGCCGAGTCTCTAGGTTGGTCTGACGAAATAGATGTTCCATTAGAACTTCTAAGTCAACTTTGCGGCTTTTTGGTTCCAGCACAATTCGGAGGTCTTCTGCTGACTCATCTCGGATATTCGCCAGCAGTGGTAGCTTCCGATTTTCTAACAATTCCGCTATCCGCTCAATCACCTTAGCTTTTTGCACCTGAAATGGCATCTCGCTAACGACTATATTTGGGACACCGCCAGCTCTTTTCTCGACTTGCCATTTTGCTCGTACACGAAAGCTTGCTCTACCCGTCTGGTAGCCCTCTAAAATAGTCTTACGGTCCTCAACCAAGATTCCGCCAGTAGGAAAATCTGGTCCTGGAAGCAACTCAACTAAAGTTGAAATTTTGGCTTTTGGACGCTTAATAAGATGCAAAAGGGCATCACAAAGTTCACCAACATTATGGGGAGGAATATTTGTAGCCATGCCTACAGCTATTCCAGTTGCTCCGTTTGCTAAAAGGTTGGGTACAGCGGCTGGCATGACAACCGGTTCTGCTTCTTCACCGTCATATGTAGGACGAAAATCTGCAGCATTTTCGTCTAAGCCTTCCATTAGCGCTTCAGCGTAAGCGGTCAGTCGGGCCTCCGTGTAACGCATAGCAGCGGCATTATCACCGTCTATACTGCCAAAATTACCTTGTCCTTCGACCAGCGGATAGCGCACCGAAAAATCTTGGGCAAGACGAACCAGTGCATCATAAACGGCAGCATCCCCGTGTGGATGGTACTTACCAATCACATCTCCAACAACACGCGCACATTTCTTGAAACCGCCAGCCGGGTTGAGCTTTAGTTCCCGCATGGCAAACAGTAATCGTCGATGAACTGGCTTAAGCCCATCGCGAACATCCGGGAGTGAACGAGACACGATAGTAGACATCGCATAAGCTAGGTAACGTTCACTGAGCGCATCAATTAGGTGTATGTCGCGGATATTTTCTTTTTTCGGTGTACGCTTGGGTGGCATATGGGGGATCCGTTACAGTCTTTCTCGCGCACATTCTGCCGTGAAACAGACCTGATTAAAAGGCCTGCACACAAGATATAGCGTTTAGACCTCAAAAAGTTCCATAAATCTAGAACGAACCGGCGGTATTAGTCGCTCATGAGGTCGAAAGAGGTGCATATCCAAGAAATAGCCCGTCAAATTAAATCCATCCAAAACATCGGCATTAAGGGGCCCCAGAGCCGCCTCATCCAGTAAGAATTTTGGTAATGCTAGAAGCTTGTTGTGGTAGGGTGCGCCCGCTTCTTTGGACACAGCCTGCCCCGATTTTGGGGATACGTAGGTTAAGTCAGTAGGCTGACCCGTCGCGGCGCAGGAGCGCAGCTCGAGTCCAAATCCCATCTCTGCCAACAACAGCAGTTCCCACTTTACATAGGCTGCCCCGGACTCGGATTTGGCAACAATGTTCAGTAGGTCCAAGGTTGATTGGTACAATCGCTCATGCGGCTCGCGCTCTGGTAGTATCCTATCTGCCATCGCGCAAATGGTCGAAAGGCATATCAACCGACGGGAATCCGTCATCGCTTCCACGGCATACGTGTGAATAGTTTCGCAGGCGTAGTTACCTAAATGCTCCTCTAGTCGAGCTCTCCAGCGCACTCCTACCAATGTACCAGGCTGCAAGCTCCCGCGCCTTTTCCGGCTTGCGCCACCCTTCACGAGGCCAAGGTGCCGGCCCCGACTTCTAGTAAAAATGCTAACCACAGAATCACTCTCACCATGTATCCGCGAAGAAAGAATAATTCCTTCCGCCTGCCACTCAATCGCCATCTTTATAAGGATACTTTCTATAATCCATAAAAGGTCTAGAACTTAAGACAAACCCAGCTAACACCAAAAATTAACTCCTCACTTAGAGTGTTTACATTGCTTGGTATCACACCTTACGAACAGCCATTCTACGCATCAAAGTCCAGCCCCCAAGTCAGAAACAAACGGCGATCATCGCGCCATTTCTCGTGCACCTTGACGTGAAGAAAAAGATGCACCCGCGTTTCCAGGATGTCTTCGAGTTCTTCTCTTGATTGCTGTCCAATTCTTTTTATACGTTGGCCACCTTTTCCTAGTACAATTGCACGTTGGCTCTCCCTCCTCACAAATATGCTCTGCTCGATACGGGTACTTCCGTCAGACAATGTTCTCCAGTCCTCCGTTTCAACTGCACAGGCGTAAGGCACCTCCTGCTGTAGTGCAAAAAATAACTTTTCTCTAGTGATATCAGCGGACAGCCGGCGCATCGGCATGTCTGACACCTCATTTTCGGGAAAAAGCCAGGGCCCCCTTGGCATCAGTTTTGACAGAGCTAAAAGCAAAGCATCTACGCCATCTCCTGATATGGCGGACACCATAAAAACATCTGAATAGGTGGTGGTTTCGGTTAAGATCTGAGTAAGTTTGAGAAGGCCTGTCTTAGGGATAAGATCTATTTTGTTCAGCACTAAAGTGGCCTGTCGGCTGGTCCTTCTTAAGTTACGACTTATCTCTGCAGTCTCTTCGGTGGCCCCCTTTTGGGCGTCCACCACGTGAAGAATTGCGTTGGCATCTACTGAACCACTCCAAGCAGCCCCTACCATTGCTCGCTCAAGTCGTCCTTTCGGTTGGAAAATTCCGGGTGTATCAACAAAAACCAACTGTGTGGAATCACGGCTGACAATGCCGCGGACTAAGTTTCGTGTAGTTTGCACCTTTGGAGTAACAATAGTGACCTTAGAGCCAACCATCCTGTTGACCAAAGTTGATTTACCTACGTTAGGCGCTCCGATAACAGCAACAAATCCGCATTTGCGTTCCGCCACTATCTCGTAAGGTAACTTAGCTTTCAATCCAGGGTCTCCAAAAAAGCTCTCGCGGCAGATTGGCTAGCAATCTGTTTGCTAGGTCCAGTAGCCGTTACTTCAGAAAAACCATTTATGGAAACCTGCATGCAAAATAATGGTTCATGGTCCGGGCCTGTAACATGAACAGTTGTATAGTGCGGTAATGGCAGGCCATTTGATTGAGCCCATTCCTGCAACACTGTTTTTGAGTCTCTGGGAGGTGATATCTCAGAGACCATTAGTTGTGTCCAATAGCTGACGATAAACTCCGCGGCAGGGTCTAGCCCACCATCAAGGTACAAAGCACCTATAACCGCCTCACAAGCATCCGAAAGCATAACTGGTTTAATTTTGCTCTGCCCTGCCTTTCCTTCCGCGAAATGCAGGTGACGTTCCAGTGCAAGTCTTGACGCTATGTCAGTCAGTGTTTCAGCTCGTACCAGCGCTGCGTATCTAAGCGCTAGATCTCCTTCTGGCTCCTCGGGGTAGGTAGCCAACAACATATCTGCGATAACTAAACCTAGAACGCGGTCGCCCAAGAATTCTAAACGCTCGTTGCTAGACTGAATATGCCTTAAATTTTTCCGCTGCTGCCCCGAAACTGCGCTGCGGTGAGTTAGCGCACGTTGCAGGAGTGCGGGATCCTTAAAGCAATACCCGAGAGACTCTTCTAGAGGATGGCGCGACACCATGATCATTTCACTCTATATCACTAAACAACCTGTTGAATCGGGTTGCGGACGGCCAAGTCCAAAATTTCCAAAAATCGCCACTGCCATCGGTCGAGAAAAAAATTATTTCGGCTCGACCTACAAAATTTTCAACTGGAACAAATCCTACCTCGCTCCGGCTATCCACCGAGTGATCACGATTGTCACCCATCATAAAGTAATTACCCGGAGGCACCTTAAACTCTCGAGTATTATCAAAACGCCTGTTATCTCCCTCCTCCAATAGGTAGTGGCCTCTTCCGTTGGGTAGGGTTTCGATGTATCGGGCCTGGTGAATTTGACGGTCATAACTATTTTTGTACAAATAATCATCCACTCTTATGCGTTCCACTAAGTTTCCATTAATAAATAGACGCCCGGCCTGCATCCGAACTGTATCACCGGGAAGACCTATAATCCTCTTGATGTAGTCAGTTTTATTATCTCTCGGCAACTTGAATACAGCTACATCCCCCCGCTCGGGTTCTCGAAAAAAGATGCGGTTTGAAATTGGCAGAAAACTGAGGGGAAACGAGTGTCTACTATATCCATACGAGTACTTGGACACGAACAAGTAATCACCCACCAACAATGTAGGTATCATTGAACCCGAGGGAATATTAAACGGTTCATAGGTAAAAGTTCTGATAAATAACGCTACTAGTATGGCATAGAATACAGTCCGAACTGTTTCCCAAAACCCCCCGCCTTTTTTCCTACTCATTCCATCCTTCCGATCCAACGAATGACCACTAAAGAAAGGCGCAAGCCTTTCCAAGCGATGAAGTGGCGGGGATCAAGCCAGCCAACTAGGTTATTGTCAAGGTAGCGTCCGCTGCGGAAGCGTTCTCAGCAATTGCAGATATAATCACCATTGCTTCGGCGATCGGATATTCATCAGTGAGCGTAAGGTCAATTTTAGCCTTCATGCCGGGAGGTGTTATGTGCTTTAGTCTGTCTGCTGCGCCACCCGTCATAACCACCGTTGGCTGCCCGGATGTAAGATTAACAATTCCAAGGTCCCGCCAGAAAACGCCTTGGCGAAAACCAGTTCCTAACGCTTTAGATGCCGCTTCTTTTGCGGCAAAGCGTTTTGCAAACGTTGCTGCGTAAACATGCCCTGCCCCCTTGCGACGCTCAGCCTTCTTCCGCTCAACATCAGTAAAAATGCGGTCAATAAACCGGTTGCCAAATCGTCGCAGTGTATTTTCAATTCGGCGTATGTCGATCAAGTCACTACCAATACCAATGATCATGGAACGTCTCCAGCATCACTATTTGCTCGGGCAGATTCCATAATGCCGCGCATTTTCTTAATGGCCTGCGGCAGTCCTAACAGGACCCCTTCCCCCACCAAGAAATGGCCTATGTTTAATTCGGTAACAGTTGGAATAGCTGCAATAGGACCTACAGTATCAAAGTCTAGACCATGCCCGGCATGACATTCCAACCCGACGCTATGGCCTAAATCTGAAGCCTCCTTAATCCTTACAAATTGAGCATCATGGACAATGCCTCTTGAACCACAGTACGCTCCAGTATGTAGTTCGATTACGGGCGCACCAGTCAATCTTGCTGCATGAATTTGCGCAACATCGGGCTCAATAAAAAGTCCGACCTTAACACCCGCATCAGATAGCTCCTTCACATACGGAACAAAATCAATAGCTCCGGAAACCAAATCCAACCCGCCTTCCGTGGTCCTCTCCTCTCTTTTTTCCGGTACAAAACAAACTGCATCTGGCCTAAACCTTAAAGCTATCTCAAGCATTTCTCTAGTCGCCGCAATCTCAAGGTTAAGCGGTACAGTCAAGCTCTCAGTAAGGCGCCTGATATCATCGTCAATAATATGTCGGCGATCTTCCCGAAGGTGAGCGGTGATGCCATCCGCACCCGCGTGCTCGGCCTCAAGTGCTGCCCGCACTGGATCAGGGTGGCTTCCCCCTCTAGCATTCCGAATTGTGGCAACGTGGTCAATGTTCACGCCAAGTCGCAACTTAACCTTCAAAGACCTGACTCCCGATATTCATCCAACGCTATGTTGGATTGTTTTAATTTCATCCGAGCCATTCGCTTTTGTTGATAAATTTCAATAGACCGGCGTGTCAGAAAGAAAATAAGGGTCCAGCTAAGAATTACACAAGGCACACTGCCAAGAATCATTGTTGACAATACTGGCCAAACAGCTGTGAGAAAAAGAGAGGAATCAAGCTCAATTGTAGATCGCACTAGATTGGCAAAAACGGCGGTAAAATCTACTTCATCTGCTGGCAAAACATTCTCTCCTCTAAGCATAAGCGCTCCGATATGATATGAACCCAACCAAATAACTGGAAACGTCCAAGGGTTACCGAGGATGGTACCGAAAGCCGCTGCTAGAAGATTTCCACGAATCAACCAAACTAGAAACGCTGCTAGGAAGAAATGTGCACCCACAAACGGAGTAAGAGACATGGCCGCCCCACATGCTAAACCTGCAGCAATACTATTAGGAGAGCCGGGCAAACGGCTAACACGGTGCCACAGATAGCGACCGGCCCGACCCCAGCCGCCTTTGGGCCATATAAGAGCCCATATCACTGTATGAGGCTTCAGAGTTTGACGACGCTTAAACACGGTTTTGACTCAAGTCAGGCTCGCTCGACCGAATTAGTTGCAGAGGTTGCACGTAATGCTGCAATAATATTCGTCAACTGCTTTACTCCAGTTACGTCAATATCGAGATTCATTTCGAAAAAATCAGTCGAGCGACTTACAATTTTTAGATTACTAATGTTGCCATGGTTCCGAGCTATAACCATCGACAATTCTCCTAAACTACCGGGTTCATTCGAAACGACAACATAAAGCCGTCCAATATGGACATCCTTATCTTGCTTCGGATCCCAAGTTAGATCCACCCAACGATCTGGCGTTTCTGAAAATTTCTCAAGCTTGTCACAATCGATTGTATGTACGTCAGCGCCTTTCCCTTCAACTAAAATTCCAACAATTCGATCACCTGGTAACGGATGACAGCACTCGGAAACATGGACTGCCATACCCGGCGTTAAACCTTTTATCGACACCGCCTCCCTAGCTTCCCTCTTCTGGTCTCTTTGAGCACTAGAAAAATTGACGACCTTGTCGTCCTCTTCGTTACGCATGCCCGGATAGACAGCCTCTAGTACGGCCCTACCCACCACCTGCCCAGAGCCAACCGCCGCAATCACATCGTCAATAGAGTCCATACCCAACTTTGGTAAAGCCGTTTTCAGGCCCTTTCGAGTCAGGTCGCAACCCCGAACCTTAAATGTCCGCTCAAGGATATCTCTGCCTAATTTTAGATATTCGTTACGTTCATCGTCGCGAATCCTCCGACGAATATGTGCACGCGCCTTACCCGTAACAACAAACCTTTCCCATTCCGGAGATGGTTTCTGCGCCTTTGAAGAAATGATTTCGACCTGATCACCAGTGTGAAGTTCCGATCGCAACGGCACCAGGCGACCGTTAACCTTCGCACCAACGCAATGACTCCCAACTTCCGTATGCACGGAGTAAGCAAAATCGACAGGTGTAGCTCCTCGCGGCAGCGCGATTAGGTTGCCCTTCGGCGTAAAGCAGAAGACTTGGTCCTGGAACATTTCCAGTTTAGTATGTTCTAAGAATTCTTGTGGGGAACTAGCATGTTCCAGGATATCGAGTAGCTCCCTTAACCATCGATATTTGCGCCCATCAACGCCCAAGGATCCCTGTTTATATTTCCAGTGCGCGGCAACACCGAGCTCAGCAATTTCGTGCATCTCTTGACTACGAATTTGGACCTCAATACGATTCTTCTGTGGGCCGATGAGACTCGTATGAATTGATTGATAGCCGTTGCGTTTTGGTGTGGAAACATAATCCTTGAATTGTCCTGGTACCATTGAATAGGTCTGATGAAGCAAGCCTAAAACTTTGTAGCAGTCACTTGTTTCTTCAACCATAATCCGGAATGCCATGATGTCTGACAAATGCTCAAAACTGACAGCCTTCGTCTCCATTTTCCGCCAAATCGAATAGGGTGTTTTTTCGCGGCCCGAAACATAACACTTTATACCCGCTCGCTGCAGCGTTTCATCAAGCTCATCCATGATTTTGACAACGCGATCTCCTCCACGACGTTCTAGGAAGCGCAGCCTGTTTAGAATAGAGCCCCGGGCCTCCGGGTTTAATTCAGCAAAAGCCAAGTCTTCCAGCTCAGTCTTAATCTCCTGCATACCAATACGCTCAGCCAGTGGTGCATATATTTCCATGGTTTCCAGAGCGACATTTAAGCGTTTATCGCTCTTATCTATATGACTAAGCGTCCGCATATTGTGTAAACGATCGGCTAATTTCACCATGAGGACACGAATGTCTTCGGATACAGCAAGAAGAAACTTGCGGAAGTTTTCGGCCTGCTTTGCTTCAATATTTTGTATCTGTATCCGTGTCAGTTTTGTAACCCCATCGACTAGCCGAGCAACTTCTTCTCCAAAAAGACGCTCGACATCAGCTATGCTTGCCTGGGTATCTTCGATAGTGTCGTGCAGTAAAGCTGTAACAATTGAAGCAGTATCTAATTTATAGTTAGTCAGAATTCCGGCTACTTCTATTGGGTGGGAAAAATATGGGTCACCGGAGGCACGTCGTTGTGAACCATGCATTTTCATCGCAAAAACATATGCGCGGTTGATTGTATCTTCGTCGGCTAACGCATCGTAAGACTTGACCCGCTCGACCAACTCGAACTGTCTCATCATGGCTGTCGGCTCCCTGTGAACCGTTTTTTATCCATTAGAGAAATCGGAGGGATACTTCCCACAACATTAGCTCCACATTCCGGCGAAAACACTACCCCGCAAGCGGATAGCACGTTACCGATTGGAGCAGGCTGGATTAGCCTTTGCTCAAGTTCAATCTTCGCGAACTGCTGCAATATCCTCGCTGGTAACATCTTCGTATGTAACACTTGGATGTTCTGATTGTGAATCGCCTTTCGAAAGTGATCCAATAGTCATGCCCACTGCTGCAGCGAGCTCCTCAGACATCTCAACGTCCTCACCAGTTAACTCTTTTTCCGTTGACTCTGAACCGAAATAATCTCCTTCAGGTTCGTCAACCTCGACATGCCGCTGCAAGCTTTGAATCAGACTGTTAAGTAGCTCGTCAGGAGTGACATGTTCCTCAGCTATTTCTCTCAATGCAACCACTGGATTCTTATCATTATCCCTCTCGACACAAAGGTCTGCACCGGATGAAATCTCTCGTGCCCGCTGCGCTGCCACAGCCACGAGCTCAAATCTGTTGTCAACCTTTTCGACGCAGTCTTCAACGGTTACGCGTGCCATTCACTTATTACCCTATGAAAATTGTGCCCTATTGTGGAAGGGGTCCGCCCAGAACTTCATCTCTAACTACAGACCCTATGTCTATGTCTAGCTCATTCTTCCCCTATTTACGCGTTAAGGTTTGCCTAAACAAGCATTTTTCATGATCTCAGGCGTTCTAGAGACATTCCTAACGTTCCATAACTCGGGTTTCTTGCCCTTTCGGTAACTCTGCTATGAGTTCAGTTATAGTCTTTTGTAACAGCGGGTGGAGCCAATTTGGCGCAATCTCTCGCAGTGGTAAAAGAACAAATGCCCTTTCATGCATCCTCGGATGTGGTAGGTTGCATCCTCCTTGAATTACACGGGATCCAAAAGCTAGTAAATCCAGATCGATTGGCCGTGGTTCGTTACGCATTCTTCGATCACGCCCAAAAGCTCGCTCTAGATCATGAAGATATTGCAACAAGGTCTCGGGCTGCTTATCCGTCTCAACCTGCAGCACCCCATTTAGAAACCATGCTTGGTCCGAGATCGGTACAGGTGCACTTTCATACCAATTAGATTGCTGAGCACAACTGATGCCGGCCTTCTTCATAAGACCAATCGCTGCCATCAGGGTTTTAATCGGCGGACCAATTGTGCTTGGCGTATTTGCACCCAATCCAATCAGAACCATAGTGATAGCCCCATATTGCACCGCAGTAGAAGAGGTCCTAATATCAGGGTCGATCATACTACAATTATTTAACATTTAGGGCGTTTTCTTAGCGCATTTTAGTCTAATTTTTTACGAGTTAGCACACTCGGCTATTTTTGGTGCCACCAATATTGGAGGCCATATTATGATGTTTTATCCGCAAGAGCGTCTTGCGCTTTTCATTGATGGATCAAATCTTTATTCAGCCGCGCGCGCCTTAAAATTTGATATCGATTACAAGCGATTGCTGGAGCTATTTACGGCCAAGAGTAGATTAATCCGCGCCTACTACTATACAGCGCTCATCGAAGATCAAGATCACTCGCCTATTCGGCCCTTAGCAGATTGGCTGGCTTACAATGGGTACGCGTTGGTGAGCAAGCTAGCTAAAGAATTCACTGATCAGACCGGTCGAGTCAAAATCAAAGGAAACATGGATGTCGAATTAGCAGTCGACGCCATGGAAATGCGAGACAACATCGACCACGCGATCATTTTTTCTGGTGACGGAGATTTTCAGAGTCTCGTCGCAGCGGTTCAGCGTAAAGGAGTGCGTGTCACCATAGTGAGCACACTCCGCTCACAGCCCCCAATGGTAGCCGACGAATTAAGACGCCAAGCCGATAATTTTATTGATCTTGCGGATCTTGCGGTGTGCCTTACCCGGGGAAAAGATGAGTCGGATGAAAGTCTGTATGCTGAGCAACCATAATTCTTACCATAGAGAAACCAGATAATATGGGACGACAAAAGCGTGATGACCCTCGAGCTAATGCTTCTCAAATACCAAGAAAAAATTGTGCACTATGCCCACGACTAAATGAATTCCGAGAATCTAATAAAAAGGACTTTCCTGACTGGTTTAACGGCGCGGTACCTTCTTTTGGTCATGATGATGCAGTTCTTCTTATAGTCGGCCTGGCTCCCGGACTTAAAGGCGCCAATCGGACCGGACGACCCTTTACAGGGGACTATGCTGGGGACCTTCTATACCCAACCTTACTCAAACATAAGTTTGCTATTGGTAAATACGACAAACACGCCGAGGACGGCCTTCTCCTGAAATACTGTCGGGTCACCAACGCTGTACGTTGCGTTCCTCCAAAAAACAAACCCACCGGAAGAGAGCAAAGGACTTGCCAACCTTTTCTGAAGGCAGAAATCGGGATGCTTGACAGATTGCAGGTTGTATTAGCCTTAGGGCAGATTGCGCACCGCGCCGTCCTTTCCTGTCTCGACGAGCGTCAGTCAACCTTTCCCTTTACTCACGGACAACTGCACAATCTAAGTGGCGGCCTAGTGCTCGTAGACAGCTACCATTGCTCCCGCTACAACATCAATACTAAGCGCCTAACTAAGGAAATGTTTAATGCAGTCATAACAGGCGTTCGCAACTTGATAACGTTACAAGATCCTCCTTAGTGCTCGTCACTAATAAGTGTTTTAGGCAAAACACCTTCGATCGCTGATCTGATTTTTGGGCTCATCGGCTCTATCCTCGAAGAATATGCGTTGATAAGTGAGCCGTCCGGCGCCAACAAGTATTTATGAAAATTCCATCGGGGAGCACCTTTCTCATCTGATGCCCAGCGGAAAAACGGATGGGCATCGTTCCCCTTGACCCGCTGCTTTGAGGTCATTGGAAAATTCACCGAAAAATTGGTCTGACAAAAATCCTTGATTTCAGAATTGCTCCCCGGCTCTTGCCTCCCAAAATCATTCGAAGGCACACCGAGAACTATAAGACCCTGATCCTTATAGCTCTCCCAAAGAGATTGGAGACCTTCGTATTGAGGCGTATAGCCGCAAAAAGACGCGGTATTAACCACTAGTACGGCTTTGCCCTTGAATTGGAGCATCGGTAATTGTTCGCCATCAATAGATTGAAACTCAAATTCGTGGGCAACTCTTGCGCAAGAAGGCATTGAACTTAATCCTACTAGAAATGTTGCCATGACCATAAAAACTAAGGAAATCCTATTAAAATTACGACACATCGTAGCCGTCCCTCCCAGAATTATTCCGAAACAACTCTCCACGCAGAAACCGGAGTTTCTACTACCGATTCTTGTTATCCTTTATCCCGCAAAACCCGGGCCTTTTGCCGTTGCCAATCTCGCTCTTTCTCTGTTTCACGCCGATCTATCTTCGTCTTACCTCTTGCAACACCGAGCTCGACCTTCGCTATTCCGCGGTTGTTGAAATATAAGGATAATGGAATGACGGTCATACCTTTACGATTCACTGCCATTAAAAGTCTAGCAATCTCTCGTTTATGGAGCAAAAGCTTCCTCTTGCGACGAGTATCATGCGAAAAATGTGACGCTGCTTCATATGGGGCAATATATGAATTGAGAAGATAAAGCTGTCCTCGTTCCGGACTTGCGTAAGCTTCGGCTATAGTAGCCTGGCCCAACCGAAGAGACTTCACCTCCGTTCCTTGCAACTCCAAACCTGCTTCAACCTTATCTTCAATATAATAATTACGGCGTGCTTTACGGTTATTTGCTATTACCCCTACTGCTATACATCCCGTTTTAACCATGACTTTTAGACGAGTAAACCTGAAGTCTTCATGGTTTTTTCAACACGGCCCCTTCCTGGTTCTGATAACGATAATAGTGGGTGACGGACCTCAGATGAACACTTCCCCAGAAGGTGCACACCATATTTTGCTGGTGCCGGGTTAGGCTCACAAAACATGACCTCGTGGAGAGAAGCCAGCTTGTCGCGATACCGCCAAACCCCATCATAATCACCACGTACCCACGCGTCGTGCATTTCGGCACACATTCTCGGCGCAACATTTGCGGTGACAGAAATGCACCCGGCCCCCCCCTGTGCTAGAAATGCCACCACCGTGGCGTCCTCACCCGAGAGTTGACAAAATTCTTCTCCTAGCTGCTGTCTCAACTGCAGTGGCCTCGAGAGGTCTGCCGTAGCATCTTTAACACCAACAATATTCGAATGTTTTGCCAGTTCAGTCATGGTGTTTAGGGACATGTCAATAACGCTACGGCCGGGTATGTTGTATATTATCAGAGGCAGATCAACAGCGTCTGCAATAGATCTAAAGTGCACAATCAATCCCTCCTGCGAGGGTTTATTGTAATAAGGGGTTACAATTAGCGCGCCATCGGCACCCGCATTTTTCGCGTGCCGTGTTAAAGCAATTGCTTCATCTGTAGAATTTGAACCCGTACCAGCGATCACAGGCACGCGCCGCTTAGCGGCCTCTATACAAATTTCGACTACCCGTTTGTGTTCTTCATGAGTAAGAGTAGGTGATTCGCCAGTAGTCCCACAGGGAACGACTCCATGGCTACCCTCTAGTATCTGCCAATCAACAAAAGCGCCAAATGCCTCCTCATCCAATTTACCATTCACAAAAGGAGTAATGAGAGCAGTTATTGATCCCTTAAACATTGCCAACTCCAAATACAGCAGTCCTAGTTTACTTTATATGTTGCGAAGAACGTACCACACACCGCTCCTACGGCAACCAGCAGCATCCCCATATTAAAAGAATACGTCTTTGGTGTTGACTGATGGTGCTCTGGTTTGTCAATTTGAACATATTTACTAGATGTGGTGTAGCCATAGGTCATGAGCATACTAAGGATTGTCCATAGTTTCTGCAAAAATTTTGGATTGCTTGCATTAACGATGGGCAATGCAACACAAACTTCTTGGGCAATTGAGGCGTCGATTCTGCCCCTTGTTAAGCCCCATGTAATATCTTCCAGGGCAATCATTATCTCAGCCAAAGTACTACCTGAAAAAAAACCGCCGTACTATGGACCATTCGGTCAAGACTATAGCTACCTCCTTTCGGTTAATGACCGTGATTTATTCCGCCGAGCTCTAGCAGCTGTTAAAGACCGCAAATGGAAGACAGCGCGCTCGCACACACGCAAAATTGAACATCCGCTACCATCTGTCATTCTAGAGTGGATGTACATGCGGGAATCAGGCTCCCAAGTGTCAATGCGGGATCGCATCGCATTCATTAGAGGTCACCCTGACTGGCCATCAATGAATCAATTGGTACGTCAAACTGAAGGTTCCATTGATAATACCCTTTCCGACTTAGAGGTAGTGCAATGGTTTAATGAGCACCCACCAGCAACAGCTGACGGAAAGATTGGTATGGCCAACGCTCTTAAGGATCTTGGACAAGGACAATTCGCAAAAGAGATCATACGAGATGCCTGGGTTAACGGGACCTTTACCCGCTTAACGGAAAGGCGCTTTCTTAAACAATACGATGTGTTTGTTAACGCTAATGACCATAAGGCGCGACTTAATCGTTTGCTGTGGGACCGGCACACTAACAGTGCAAGACGCATGATTAAACGCGTGGACAAAGGCAACCAAGCTCTGGGTGAGGCTCGCATCGCTCTAATAAGTTCCGCATATGGTGTTGATCGCGCCATAGCCAGGGTGCCCGAAGCGCTGCGGTCGGACCCCGGTCTAACCTATGATCGCCTCAAATGGCGCAGAGTTAGAGGCCGACTAGAGAGCGCACGTGAGCTTCTCAAGTTCGATTCCGTGAACCTAATCCGTCCGTCTCTATGGTGGTCAGAACGCAGCATCTTAGCACGTGATTCCCTAGCAGATGGCCTTCCGATGCTTGCCTATTCGATTGCTAGCAATCATGGCCAAAGCTCTAGCCTAGGCCTCTCTGAAGGGGAATGGCTGGCCGGCTGGATAAGTCTTCGTTTTTTATTCGATCCATACCAAGCACAACAACATTTTCGCCGTGTCTACGACGTGGTGCAATTTCCTGTAAGCCTATCCCGAGGTGCATACTGGGTTGGGCGCGCGATAGACGCGCAAGGTGACAACGCGGCAGCAAGAAATTGGTACCGCAGAGCAGCGCTTCACAACACCACCTATTACGGTCAATTGGCGTTGGCCCGACTAACCAACGAACCAATACCACAGTTGCCACTCAACCCCATGCCAACAATCACAGAACGAAGCGCTTTCCATCAACGTGAGCTGGCCCAAGCCGTACGAATTTCTGCTGAAACCGGTGCAGATGACTTATTGCGCCCCTTTGTAATTGCGTTAGCTGCTTCGTCTGACTTTGCCACAGGCAAACATCTTGCTGCAGAGCTAGCCATTCGCCTGCAACGCCCTGATCTGGGTGTTTGGGTAGCAAGACAGGCAGCTCAACAAAAAGTAATTCTTGTGAAGACCGGGTACCCTATTCCTGCATATTCCTTGCCTGCTAAGCCTGATAGAGCACTCACACTAGGTGTCATAAGACAGGAAAGTAACTTTGACACGACGGCCCGAAGCCGCGCAGGCGCTCGTGGGCTCATGCAGCTTATGCCGCGTACTGCTCGTCACGTAGCTCGAGCAAACAGACTTCGATACAGTCGCAGCCGACTGACTTCAGAGCCCGATTTTAACATCGAGTTGGGAACAAGTTATCTCCGCAGTCTGCTAAAACAGTTTCGCGGGTCCTACGTTTTGTCAATTGCCGGATATAACGCAGGCCCTCATAGGTCAAGGGTGTGGATGCGAGCATTTGGTGATCCTCGGGAACGTGACGTGGACGCAATCGATTGGGTGGAGCAGATCCCTTTCTCAGAGACCCGTAATTACGTTCAGCGTGTGATGGAGAACGTCATGGTCTACCGTGCAATCCTTCAGGATAGTCAATTATTAGCTCAGAGCCTTGAATCGGATCTCAGCCGATAGTAGAGACTAATTTGGCGCTTAATGAATAAACGGTAATACGCGCTCTCACTTTCTTAAGTAGCCAACTGGTCTAATTAGCTAGGGTGTCAGGTTTTGTTTGGCCCGTCGAAACCTTAGGTTTCTTAAAAGGGTTGGCCATTTGCGGTATCTTGTTCGGAGTCTTTTCAGAAACACTGGTTTTGGATGCGGTGCTACTAAATTGGACCGTTTCTAGCTCAGGCAGTCCTTTGCAGTAGCCTTGTATGGATGCACCGGGCTCTATAGCAAGGCTCTCATGAAATATATCTCCGCAAACAGTAGCTGTACTCGCCAGAAACACCGATTTAGCCTGAATTTTTCCTTCTAATTTTCCGTGTATACGAATGGCCTCGGCGATTACTACCCCGACTACCAAACCACTCACACCTATAGTTAAGACCTGACAATCAATATCACCGTTCACGGTACCATCTACCTGGATCTCACCATCACTTATCAGTTTACCCTCAACAGACAAACTTGAGCTAACAATAGAGAGTGCAGCTGGCGAAACAGGATTATCACTCGTACCGCTAAGCTGCGATTCTGCTTTAGCCTTTAAGAACATTATCGCCCGCCCTTATAAACTTAAGTGGATTAAGAGGCTTTCCATTGTATCTAATTTCATAATGCAGATGAGGGGAAGTGCTCCGCCCACTACTGCCAAGAAGCCCCAACTTGGTTCCCCGGCCCACATGGTCGCCAACCCTAACTATAATTTTTTGAAGATGGCCGTATCTTGATGTCAGCCCCATCCCATGGTCGATCTCCACCAGCCGGCCGTAAAGTCCCTGCCAACCGGCATGCGTTACCTTGCCTTCACCCGGACTTAACACGGGACTATTATATGCTCCACCCAGATCGAGGCCCTGGTGAAGTGCCATACCTCCATTGAAAGGATCTTTTCGCGGACCAAAACCGCTGCTAATCCAATACTGTTCAAGTGGCTTATCTAATGGCATAGCGTCGATCAATGATCGAAGATCATTCCACCTTTCAACTTTAATATTTAGGAGATCCAACGATTTGCGCAATGGCCCACCAACCTCCTGCACTACGCTAGCAAGTATAAAGGGACCACCCATTCCTTGCCGTTTCTCTCTCTGTCCCAAAAGTTCATCGAGCCCTAAACCGGTGCCCTCCAGTGAAGTTTGGATTTGATCAATTCGGGTGTCCGCCAGTTCTGAGAACTTAGCAAACAGCAAAAGCTGAGTGCTTTCCATATCACCCAATTCGGTCTCAAGTTCTTGCACCCTACTGTTCAAGTTCACACTTTGGGCAACCGCAAGGTCCCTCTCCAGCATAACTTCCCGCAGTTTCACACTATCTAGATCTACGCTAATCGCACCCTGGTGAACTTTGGCAAGGTCCACCATCCCGTCCCCTAATTCGTTTAGTCTCTGCTTTAATGCATTTCCCTCTTCAATGCTCCGGGCGCGCTCAAGCTCAGTCCGACCAATAGCTAAATCCAACTTCGTGGGATCGGTAGTCCAGAATGGATCCACGTCCTCACTACCACGATCCGGCTTTCTTTGCCTCGCTGCAAGTGCCAGGGCGCCATCCCGTGTTTTGCGGTCGGTTAGTTCTTTCTGACGCTCGATCAGCGACACGGTATGCTCATAATTGGCGTATAGACTGGCTGTAACCCCAGATATCTTTTGCGTGTATGTCGAAAGTTGAGCTAGCAACTGTTCATATCCAGACCGCGCGTCCGTAATTTCCAAATTCTTAGCCCGCAATTCCTCGCCGTGATTGATAACCAATCCTGAACTTAGAAGAAGCCAACCACCTGAAACTACTAACACCAACGCCACCAGCAACTGCCGAATAGTCGAAAAGTTCAGGGACCACATACCTTGTTCGGTCCTCACAATAAGGTGACGCTCCGGAAAGACCCGTTGCAACGTCCGCCGAAATTTGGATAGACCCCTTTCATTGGGGTCATACCCTGAGATGCGCCTCTCAAAAAACACTAAACGCCCCTTTATTTAACCTTGTTTACGCCGTCCCTTACTGGTGACGGTCATCTTTAGAATAACAAGTGCTATATTTCCAAATACCCAGTTCATCAAATTAAGAAATGGCAATCTTCCACCAAGTCGATCTTGAGCCTTTAAATTGGCAAGTCCATAAAAGCGCAGCAAGATACGTATTAAGTGTTACGAAAGCAACGCGAGCCATACACACCTATTTTGCCCATATTATACAATTATTTAAAGAGAAAAGTACAAACAAGTAGTGAAGAAGGAATCTCGCGTGGGTTAATTTATTTTTCTTTATAAATCACTTTTGTCTTTTTAGCTTGAATGTCCTTACCTACTTCATAGCCGATAACTATTAGGATATTGAGCGGAGATGGGTTACTTCAGCATCGGCGATGTTTGAGGTCGAAAAGCTAAGAATGCACATCAAGAAATTGCTCTTAAGCTGGTTTGGGTGTGGTTATGCCCGACATGCACCTGGCACTGTTGGTTCATTAGCTGCGCTTCCTATTGCTTGGGTTATACATCAAATTGCCGGTCCGCTGGGTCTACTTGTCTGTGCCCTTTTCTTGTTTCTATTAGGATGGTGGCTAATCGAACTTCAACCAGAAACGGAGTCAAGTGGAGATCCTCAATGGATTGTAATTGATGAAGTGACAGGACAATGGATCTGCCTAGCCGCAGCCCCAATTGATGTTCTATGGTACGCCTTAGCTTTTCTATTCTTCAGACTATTGGATATAACAAAACCCTGGATAATTGGTAAGCTGGATAGGTCTCTAACTGGAGGACTTGGAATAATGTTAGACGATGTAGCTGCTGGCATCGCCGCGGCGTTAGCAATCATAGTTTGCCGACTAGCGGCGGGCGTTTAAGTTGTCCAACCAGCCACACACTCTCGTGGAAGTAGCTAAAATTGTTGTTAAAGCGGCAGTCGCCTCTAAGAAATTACTTGTTACGGCAGAATCCTGTACGGGAGGAATGATTGCTAGTGCCCTAACCCAAGTTGCCGGCTCATCAACCACCTTCCAAGCTGGATTTATAACCTACTCTAATGAAGCCAAATGTCAGCTCTTGGGCGTGCCCGCCGACACAATAAACGAATTTGGGGCAGTTAGTGCCCCCGTTTCGGCCGCCATGGCGGAAGGTGCTTTGGCTGTGACTAGTGCAGATATAGCTATTTCGGTCACGGGGATAGCTGGACCAACGGGTGGAACAGAGAAAAAACCGGTTGGCCTTGTGTTCCTGGCTCTAGCAGAAAACAGCATGGATACCAGAGTTAAGAGGAAAATTTTAACTGGAAACCGCGATGAAATTCGCCACGCTGCAGTAGCTACGGCTTTAAACATACTTAAGTACCGTCTTGAGAAAGGTTAGTGCGAGAATTATCAAAAAGCTCTTGAGCGCGTTCCTCAAACGCCCCTACCATTTGGGTCACCGCTTCTTCAAAAAGGGTACCGATCATTTTCTGAAGCACTTTCGAGCGAAACTCAAATTCAAGAAAGAAAGATATTTCGGTAGCCTTTTCTCCTTCAACAATCGCAAAATTCCAACAATTTCTGAGAGTCTTAAAAGGTCCGTTTTGATAAATGATTCGGATACGGGATGGATATTCCAGGATAACCTTGGAAGTAAATTGCTCGCGCAGCATTCGAAACCCTACTGCGAGATCCGCTGTAAAAACAGTTTCACTTTCCCAGCTCCTGATTCTCGAAGCCACACACCACGGCAAAAACTCGGGATACTTCTCTACATCCGCAACTAGGCTAAAGACCTGTTCTAGTGCGTAAGGTAACAAGCGAGTTTCTTGATGGAGGGGCACAGTCAGAAAACTGTTGAAGTTCTAACAATCAATCGACAGGTGGCGTCGGCGAGCATCCTGCAGTCGTTTAAAGTCAGCGTCTGCGTGATAAGACGAGCGAGTCAATGGACTTGCTGACACAACGAGAAAACCTTTGGCTAAAGCTGCGCTTTCATAATCTCGGAATTCATCAGGTGTGACAAACTTGTCAACTGGAGCATTACCTAAAGTGGGTTGCAAATACTGCCCTATAGTCAAGAAATCAACGTTTGCAGCCCGCAAATCGTCCATCACCTGCAAAACCTCCTCTTTACTCTCACCAAGTCCCACCATCAGTCCCGATTTAGTAAAGATTTCCGGATCGATTTCCTTAACACGTTGCAATAGACGCAAACTATCAAAATAGCGCGCACCGGCCCTTACAGAACGATATAACCTTGGAACAGTCTCTAGGTTGTGGTTATAGACGTCGGGTTTGGCTAGGGCCACCAACTCTGTAGAGCCCAGTTTCTTACGAAAGTCTGGCGTTAGCACTTCAATGGTACAACTTGGTTCGGTAACCCTAATAGCATTCACCACCGCTACCCAGTGATTAGCACCACCGTCAGCTAAATCGTCACGGTCAACCGATGTGATAACAACATGCCGCAGACCAAGCTGCCGTACTGCATCGGCAACATTAGCAGGTTCTTTATCGTTCACCGGCCTAGGCTTACCTGTCTTTATAGCGCAAAACGCACAGGCACGCGTGCATACATCACCAAGGATCATCATTGTGGCATGTCTCGCAGCCCAGCACTCGCCAATATTGGGACATGCTGCTTCTTCACACACCGTGTTCAGCGCTAGCTTTCGCATAAGCTTACGTGTTTCATGATAAGCTGGCGAGGTTGGGGCCTTCACGCGTAACCAAGGCGGCTTTGGCTGCCGCTCATTATTTCTTCTGAGTAATTCCAATCTACTCATCGAGCACTTCGCCAATCGACCATTTTGCTAAATGTGAACGGCGCGGTCATAAGCATCAAGTACCGCCTCGTGCATCATTTCCGACAGTGTCGGATGGGGAAAAATAGCGCGTAATAATTCTTGCTCAGTTGTTTCCAGCGTCTTTGCAATTGAATAGCCTTGAATTAATTCGGTTACTTCCGCACCCAACATATGGGCTCCAAGTAATTCGCCGGTCTTTGTATCAAAAACGGTTTTAACGAGTCCCTCAGTCTCACCCATTGCCATGGCTTTCCCATTGCCTGCGAAAGGAAAGCGCCCAACCTTAACTTCATGCCCAGCCTCCCTTGCAGCCTCCTCCGTAAGTCCTACGCTAGCAATTTGGGGGTTAGAATAAGTGCATCCTGGAATGCGAGCGCTGTCAAGCGGATGAATATCCTTAAGCCCCGCAATCTTCTCCACACAGATAACTGCTTCATGACTGGCTTTGTGTGCAAGCCACGGAGGGCCAGTCAAATCACCAATAGCGTAAACACCTGGTTCACCTGTCTCGCAATATGAACTGGTAACCACGTGCGATTTTTCAACTTTTATGTTGGCCTTATTAAGTCCAATATCTTCAACATTTCCTACGATGCCAACAGCCAGGACAACTCTGTCTACTTGCAGCGTCTTCGTATTTCCCTCTTTTTCAATAGTTGCAATAACTCGGCCCTTATCTTTCTCTATCTCACTAACGCTCGCCCCCGTGTAAATAGTAATACCTTTCTTCTCAAATGATTTCCGAGCTAGTTCTGATATCTCGATGTCTTCAACCGGAACCACACGGTCAAGCAGCTCAACCACGGTAACATTTGCTCCAAGCGCATTGTAGAAACTGGCGAATTCGATTCCAATAGCTCCGGATCCAATCACTAGCAACGACCCAGGAATAGTCTTCGGAACCATAGCTTCCTTGTATGTCCAAACAAGCTCCCCATCCGGCTCTATGCCCGGCAACAGCCGCGGCCGCGCACCAGTTGCTAAGATTATATTCTTACTTGTTAGATTCGCTATGATCGAACCGTTTTCTGTCACTCTTACTTGATGCTTTCCATTTAAACTCCCGTGGCCTTCGAACACCACAACCCCGTTCTTTTTTAATAGGTGTTTAACCCCTGAGTTAAGTTTACGAGCGACCTTGCGGGAACGTTGCACCACCTTTGCCACGTCGAAGCTGATCTCTCCAACCTGGAGCCCGAACTCTTCAGCGTGCTTTATGTTTGTGTATAGCTCAGCAGTCCTCAACAACGCCTTTGTTGGTATGCAGCCCCAATTAAGACAAACACCTCCTAACTTATCCTTCTCAACCACAGCTGCATCCAAACCCAATTGGGCAGCCCGGATAGCACCCACATACCCACCAGGGCCACCACCTAAAAAGAGCACATCAAAAGAAGTCTTGGCCATAACGAGGCCTTTCTATAAGAGAATTGCGAGTGGATCTTCGACTATAGACTGAAAGGCTTGCATCAATTTGGCGCCTACGGCGCCATCCACGGACCTATGATCGCAGGCCAACGTGCACGACATAACAGTTGCGATGGCAAGGGCACCATCCTTAACTACCGGCTGCCTTGTGCCTGCCCCGACAGCAAGAATGCAGGACTGTGGCGGATTAATTATGGCTGCGAAGTTTCGGATGCCATACATCCCCAGGTTTGAGATAGAAAAACCGCCACCCTGATAGTCCTCTGGCCGAAGTTTCCCTTCGCGGGCCCGCAACACAAAATCTCGCATTTCATTCGATATTTGTTTTAGGCCTTTCTCATCGGCCTTGCGAAGTACTGGCGTAATCAAACCACCTTCAGTAGCCACCGCAATAGAAATATCAACATTCTCATACAATCTGATCGCTGTATCGGTCCAGCTCGAGTTGGCTTCCGGTACCTCTCGCAAAGCCAATGCAGCAGCTTTAATCACAAAATCGTTGAGCGAAATCTTGTAATCAGCACCGTCCCGACCATTTAGCCGTTCGCGCAACTCGAGGAGGTTATCAATTTGACAGTCCAGTGTTAGATAGAAATGAGGAACCGTCTGCTTTGACTCAACCAGCCGTCTTGCAATAGTTTTACGCATTGTAGAATTAGGCAATTCAATAGACGGTTGACTATAATCCGTAATGTTCGCGACAGGCCTTTTGGCCCCAATTGCACCAACATCATCATCCAGAATTTTTTCTACATCAGCCTTTACAATGCGTCCGTTAGGTCCAGTCCCGGCTATCGATGAGAGATCAATGCCAGAATTTGCGGCAATACGCCGCGCAAGCGGACTAGCAAGAATTCTTGGACCATCGGCTTCCGACTTTGTGTCGGTAGGCGTTACAGCCGTTGGCTGGGGAATCGAAATGGGATCTAGCGATAGTGCTTCCGAAATAGAGTTATTACCAGTGCCTCGCTGAGGTCCACGGTCTGGGTCTGGGTCTGGGTCTGGGTCTGGGTCTGGGTCTGGGTCTGGGTCTTGCTTTGGCTCCGATACATCCGTAACCGCTTCTAACGCACCTGCGTCATCGTCTTCCTCTAAAATCACACCGATGGGTTCGTTGACAGCAACTCCTTCGGTTCCCTCAGGCACTAGAATCTTACCCAAGACGCCATCGTCCGCAGCTTCAAGCTCCATAGTAGCTTTATCAGTCTCTATTTCGGCTAGGATATCGCCACTCGAAACAGAATCACCTTCCTTAACTAACCACTTAGCTAGCTTACCGTCGGTCATAGTGGGAGATAAGGCAGGCATAAGAACTTGTATCGGCATGGTTAATCCCTTTCACCTAATCCCTGTAACAAACGGATTTTGCTGCTTCGACTATATCTTTCACCTGTGGTAATGCCATCGCCTCTAAGTTCGCCGCATAAGGCATTGGAACATCGGCACCATGAACTCGGGTCACAGGTGCGTCTAGCCAATCGAATGCTGCTACCATAATTTGAGCAGAAATTTCTGCCCCGATACCGGAAAAGGACCAACCTTCCTCACAAGTCACGCACCGTTTAGTCTTCTGAACTGACTTAAGAATTGTAGTCGAATCCAATGGCCGAATGGTCCGAAGATTAATAACTTCCGCTTCGATGCCTACCCTGGCCAGTTCTTCGGCTGCTTCCAGTGCTTTGCCCACCATAATGGAAAACGCGGTAATTGTGACATCGCTCCCCTCGCGCTCCACCTTCGCTACTCCTATGGGAAGCACAAAATCCGGCGATTTCGGAACCTCAAATTTTTGTCCGTATAAAAGCTCATTTTCCAAGAAAATAACGGGGTTTTGATCTCTAATGGCCGCCTTTAGCAAGCCTTTTGAATCGGCCCCGGACCAGGGAGCTATTACTTTTAGACCGGGGATATGTCCATACCATGCAGCATAACATTGCGAATGCTGAGCCGCTACACGGGAGGCAGCACCGTTCGGCCCCCGAAATACGATAGAGCAATCCATCTGGCCACCCGACATGTAACGCGTTTTCGCAGCCGAATTAACTAAGTGATCCATTGCCTGCATAGCAAAATTGAAGGTCATAAACTCCACAATCGGTTTGAGGCTAGCAAATGCTGCACCGACGCCAAGTCCTGCAAAACCATGCTCCGTTATGGGGGTGTCGATAACTCGCCGTGGACCAAATTCTTCCAGCAAACCTTGGCTCACCTTGTAAGCACCCTGGTATTCCGCCACCTCTTCTCCCATCAGCAACACCTTTGGATCGGCGCGCATTTCTTCCGCCATAGCGTTCCGAAGGGCGTCACGAACAGTTTGTTCTTCCGTCTCACCATCCAAGAAATCGGTATCCAAGAAAACAGACGATTCATCTACTCCAGTACTGTCTCCTTCAGGCCAAACCGAAATCTCCGATTCCCTCTCTATAACCTTGGTCTTATTACTCTTAACAGCCTCAGAGCTTATGGAAAATCCAGCAAGATCGTTCTTGTCGCTGACCTCGGAAGCATCATCTATCAGGACTGCGATGGCAGTATTTACTGCAACTCCCTCAGTACCTTCAGATACGAGAATCTCGCTCAACCTACCTTCGTCCGATGCTTCGAGTTCCATAGTAGCTTTATCGGTTTCTATTTCTGCAAGAAGATCGCCGCTCGATATCTTATCACCCTTCTTCACTAGCCATTTAGCCAGTTTTCCTTCCTCCATCGTAGGGGAGAGTGCGGGCATAAGAATTTCAAGGGACATTTGCGGCGTCTCTTTTGTCAGTTGTTAGACAAAACGTCGGTATACAATTCAGAAGGAGCAGGGTGAGGACTTTGCTGTGCAAACGCAGCACTCTTAACTACCTCAGCCTTTATATCTTTGTCGATTTCCTTCATTTCTGTTTCGGTTAGCACTTTTGTGTCAAGCAGCCTATGCCGTAAACGGTCTATTGGATCATACTTGGTCCTCATCTTGTTCAGTTCCTCCTTCGGTCTGTATTTCGCCGGATCGGACATGGAATGACCGCGGTATCTATAAGTCTTTACTTCAAGAACCATTGGTCCTTCTCCAGACCTCACATAACTCACAGCATGCGCCCCTGCCCGAGCTACTGCCAACACGTCCATTCCGTCCACCGCCTCCCCGGGGATTCCGTAAGCCTCGCCCCGCTTGTAGAGATCCGTCGTAGCAGATGCCCGTTCCACCGAGGTCCCCATTCCGTATTTATTGTTTTCGATAATATAAATGACCGGCAATTTCCATAAGGCTGCCATATTAAAGGATTCGTATACTTGCCCTTGGTTTATGGCACCATCACCAAGGTAACAGCAACAAACACCCTTATCCTCGTTGTATCTATGGGCAAAAGCCAAGCCAGTTCCTAGCGGCACCTGGGCGCCAACAATCCCATGTCCGCCAAAAAAACCTTTTCGCCGGCTAAACATATGCATGGAGCCCCCCTTACCTTTGGAGTATCCGTCAGCACGCCCTGTCAGTTCAGCCATAACACCCTTGGCATCCATTCCACAGGCCAACATATGACCATGGTCACGATAGCTCGTAATGACGGAATCCCCCTCCAATAAACAGGCTTGCAATCCAACCACTACGGCTTCCTGGCCAATATAAAGATGGCAGAAACCACCAATTAGTCCCATGCCATATAGTTGCCCTGCGCGCTCCTCAAACCGTCGAATGAGCAGCATGGAGCGATAGAAAGCAATGAGCTGATCTGGGCTGAATGCCTGCTTGGACTTTTGCCTTGCTCTCGATACAGACTTCGTCGCCACCTTTGCTGTCGTCATGCCTCCTCCCGTGGAATGTTGGATAGACGCCACATGGAAGTGGTGGTTTAGTCCCACCTTATTCTGAAGTTGGCGCCTTTATCGCCGTGGGAAAGCCGAAGTGCAAGAAAAATAAACATGTAGCTATGTTTCTGCCGCTCACAACAGCAGACGTCCGATGCTTTATGCAACACATTGAAATCAAACAAGATATTATATATTAGCCACTATTAATACGAAATAAACAACCATCAGATCCTCATCGATGAGATCATTAATTTCACAGATTGAGTGAAAATAGACTGATCTTTACTATAAGATAAAAACTGCGCTGAAATCTGCAAAGAAAGGAAAAAATACCAATAGAATCAATCTATTGGATAGGGAATAACCAAATCCGACGGATGCACCAAGCTAAGCATTAGATAAGAGCGTTCTTCCAATATGTCGGGGTCTAAGCTATCAGGCCCTAAAAGTTCGACCCGGCGTTCCCAATCCGACCGAGTGACTGATAAACTAGCCAATTCAGCACTCACGCGGTCTAATTCGTGTTGGTGCTGCCACCATGCAACCAATTCTGTATCACCTTGTACAGCGTGGTAACCAAAATAAACCAGTAATATTGCCCCTAGTATAGGGCCGACGGCCTGATGAGCCTTATGGCTTAGCTCTCTTATTAACATAATACTGTAACATGAATCACGTCGGAACCGATGCGTCAAGCAAAACCCATTCGGATTCCTATAATGATTCCAATGCTGTGGTATAAATGACTCAGCTTACCTAGTTAGCAAAATACTGGAGGCGAAAGGTTTTACAAAAACAGTGCAAGCTATGTATATAATTTGTGAACTGGTCGCTTTTGCGGCTTCACCACTTATTCGTGGAAAAAATGACTCGCATATTCCGCTCCCGGCCCAAGCTCTTCCTCGATCCTTAGAAGCTGATTGTACTTAGCGACCCGGTCTGATCTCGACACCGCTCCCGCTTTGATTTGTCCACAGTTGGTCGCTACTGCTATGTCGGCAATAGTACTATCCTCGGTTTCACCAGATCGGTGCGACATTATAGCTGTATATGATGCTTTGTGGGCCATTTCGACAGCCCGCAGCGTTTCAGTCAGAGTTCCGATCTGATTGACCTTTACGAGGATAGAGTTGGCGACCCCCTCAACAACTCCTTTTCTCAAACGGTCACAATTAGTAACAAAAATGTCATCTCCAACCAACTGCACCTTCGAGCCTAAAGCTTGGGTTAAGTTTTTCCAACCCTCCCAATCATCTTCCGCCATGCCGTCTTCGATTGAAATAATAGGATAGTTTTTCACTAGCGCTTCGTAGTAGCTAACCATCTCAGTGCTATCAAGCCCCTTCCCTTCTCCGCTCAGATTATAGACTCCATCCTTGTAGAATTCTGTAGAAGCAGCATCTAATGCAAGCAGGATGTCATCGCCAGCTCTGTACCCAACCACAGCGATGGCTTTCATAACAAAGTTAAGCGCTTCCTCTGCACTATCTAGATCGGGCGCAAAGCCTCCCTCATCACCAACACCAGTGTTATGACCAGCTGCCCGCAACTCAAGCTTTAAGGCATGAAATATTTCTGATCCCGCGCGTATCGCCTCGGCTGCGCTGCCCACACCTACCGGCATTATCATGAATTCCTGAATGTCGATGGAATTATCAGCGTGGGACCCACCATTAACGATATTCATCATTGGTACTGGCAGGGTTCTAGCGCCCGCTCCGCCAATGTATCGGTACAAAGGTAAACCCGCGTCCTCTGCCGCCGCCTTAGCAACAGCTAGAGATACGCCCAAAATTGCATTAGCCCCCAGGCGAGACTTAGATTCAGTTCCGTCCAGATCAATCATGGTTTGATCAAGATGCACCTGATCATCTGCATCCAAACCCGCTACCGCCTGAAAAATCTCGCTGTTGACAGCCTCAGCTGCTAACGAGACACCTTTTCCTCCATAGCGCTTCGTGTCCCCATCACGCAGCTCAACAGCTTCGTAAGAGCCGGTTGAAGCACCGGACGGTACGGCCGCACGACCAAACGCCCCGGTTTCAAGATTGACGTCCACCTCCACGGTGGGGTTGCCACGCGAGTCCATTATTTCACGTGCAAAAATACCAACAATGGCACTCATCTCTTGTCCTTCATAAACTAAATTATCTAGCTCTAGGTCGCATGCACAACATTACTAACAGTTATGGGATTGATATGGGATGGGATTTTGCTACATCATCAAGCTCTTTTAGGGTCCTCAATATCTCCGGCATATCTTTAAGATAAATCATGTTGGGACCATCGGATGGGGCTTTGTCCGGATCGGGATGCGTCTCCATGAATATAGCAGCAACGCCCACCGCCACTGCGGCTCTAGCTATAACTGGGGCAAATTCTCTTTGCCCACCAGAGGAGGTCCCTTGACCTCCCGGCTGCATTACTGAATGTGTTGCATCTATAACGACCGGATAGCCGGTCTTAGCTATTATTGGTAGCGACCGCATATCTGTCACCAGCGCATTATAACCGAACGAGGACCCGCGTTCTGTAATAAGAATATTATTGTTTCCTGTACTCTCAATCTTTGTGACAACATTCTGCATATCCCATGGGGCAAGAAACTGCCCCTTCTTAACATTTACAGCGGCCCCGGTTCGGCCGGCTGCGAGCAATAGATCTGTTTGCCGACATAAGAAGGCTGGTATTTGTAGAACGTCAACCGCCTCTGCAGTCGGCGCACAATGCTCTATTTCATGGACATCCGTAAGAACTGGACAACCGACTGTCTCTCTAATTTCTTCGAAAACAGGCAAGGATTTCGTAAAGCCCATACCGCGCTTACCTGCCAGGCTCGTACGATTAGCCTTGTCGAAAGAGGATTTATAAATTAACCCAAATCCTAATTTAGAAGTCATGTCTTTGAGACTAGAAGCTATTTCTAGGGCGTGTGAACGGCTCTCCATTTGGCAGGGCCCGGCAATAATTACCGCAGGCAAGTCGTTTCCAATGGTATGAGAACCAATCTTCAGGCTACGGTTTGGATGTCTTGACTCTGTCATTCTTGTATTACCAGTATGTTACGTTAGCTTGGCTTTACACCAACCTGGATTGGTGCACTGCGGCTTCTATAAATGAGGTAAACAAAGGATGGGGAGCAAACGGTTTTGACTTGAGCTCTGGATGAAACTGAACTCCAATAAACCAGGGGTGGGTAGGGTATTCCACAATTTCTGCTAATACGCCGTCAGGCGACATGCCAGAAAAAGTCAAACCCGCCATCTCAAGTCTCTCCTTATAATTAATGTTAACTTCATAGCGATGCCGGTGGCGTTCTGAGGTGACATCACAGCCGTAAATAACAGCCGATTTGCTGCCTTCCTTAAGGTCACAAGGATAGGCACCGAGCCGCATAGATCCTCCCAGATCCGAAGACCTATTCCGATGTTCAACTATGGCTTGCTTAATCCATTCCGTCATCAGGCCAATTACGGGATCCGGTGTTGGCCCGAATTCGGTAGAGTTTGCCTCAGTTATACCCGCAAGATTACGAGCAGCCTCAATAACAGCCATTTGCATACCAAAGCAGATACCAAAATAGGGTACATTACGTTCTCTAGCAAATCGTGCAGCACGAATTTTTCCCTCGGCGCCCCGCTCACCAAATCCACCTGGAACAAGAATACCATTAACATTGTCGAGATGCTGTACCGTACCGTCCTGCTCGAACACCTCCGAGTCAATCCAATCAAGATGGACTCTTACATTGTTAGCAATTCCGCCATGTGTTAGCGCCTCTGCAAGAGACTTATACGCATCAAGTAGCTGAGTATATTTACCCACAACAGCGATATTTACTTCACCTTCAGGCGACTGAACTCTTTCTACTATCTTACGCCACCGGCTTAAGTCCAGCCCCGGCTGCGCCTGCAAACCAAAATGCTTACAGACCTGTATATCCAAGCCTTCTTCATGGTAGCTAATTGGTACCTGGTATATTGTACTCACATCTTCAGCGGATATCACCTTTTCCTCACGAACATTGCAAAACAAAGCTATCTTGCTCCGCTCCGCCGCAGGCATCGGTCTATCTATCCGACACATCAATATTTGTGGCTGAATACCTAGGCCTAAGAGTTCCTTAACTGAGTGCTGTGTCGGTTTTGTCTTCAACTCACCCGCCGCAGATATATACGGTACCAAAGTCAAATGCATGAACATTGCCCGTTCAGTGCCGAGTTCATTACCCAACTGACGTATAGCCTCCAAGAACGGCAAACTCTCAATGTCTCCAACCGTTCCTCCGACCTCACAAAGCACAAAGTCCTCACCTTCCAGATCATCCTGAATAAATTCTTTGATTGTATCGGTAACGTGAGGAATCACCTGAACCGTTGCCCCAAGATAATCCCCGCGGCGTTCCCTAGCAATAACCCCGGAATAAATGCGGCCAGTAGTTACGTTGTCGCTCTGCTTGGATGGAACGCCTGTATAACGCTCATAATGGCCAAGATCTAAGTCAGTCTCTGCTCCATCATCAGTTACATAAACCTCACCATGCTGATATGGGCTCATAGTGCCCGGATCAACATTGAGATAAGGATCCAACTTTCGGAGCCGTACCTTATATCCACGCGCTTGAAGCAGCGCGCCAAGAGCCGCTGAAGTGAGGCCTTTTCCGAGGGAGGATACCACGCCGCCGGTGATAAATATGAACCGCGTCATGGACGGCTAATGTAACTCAAAAAGTCAAAGCCGCAAGCTCTGTCGTACAAAAATAGTCAATTTCAATAAAAAAAGTAGCCAAATGTGGAAGTTTTCGCTAATCAGCCATTGGAACGCTAGGTATTAGCGGCTTGGATGCGTCTTGCGCTGGCGGAAAGTCGGCGGGAATATCCACAATTGGTGCCCCAACTGGCCGCTCCAGTCCTGATGGGCTAAGAATTACTGTCGATTCCTGATTTGGTTTAGCCAATAAAGCTAGAGTTAAACTAGTAGCAAAAAAACTAATACCCAGGATAGCCGTAGCACGTGTAAGTGGATTCGCCCGTGACCTAGCCTGCGTCATGCCAGTCAACGACGCACCGCCCATCATTCCCCCGCCAGAGGCGAATCCTTCCGACTTCTGAAGCAAAATAAGTGTAATCATCGACAAGGCGATTAATAGATGAATAACCAAGATGACTGTTGTCATGTTTATCAGCCTGCAAAATCAAACAACTCTGAAATTACTGCTCCAAAAGAGCGCTTTATCAACCCATTCCCATAGTGTCGTCCTTTTAGACGGGTTTCGCGCCAATGGCTAGGCACAACTTTCAATGATCTGCCAGAATTGATCGACGTCAAGGCTTGCACCACCAACTAGAGCTCCGTTAACACCTCTTATACTAAAAATGCTAGCAGCATTAGCAGCCTTGACGGAACCGCCATACAAGATACGCAGACTATCTGCCTTCTGACCGGTAGCAATAGAAAATGCGTCACGAACTGCATCATGCGCCGCCTGGATTGCCTCAAGAGTGGGTGTTTGACCCGTACCGATAGCCCACAACGGTTCATAAGCAATAACTATGTTGTTTGAACTGGCAAAATCTGGAACCGATTTCACAATTTGCCGCGCGATTACGTCGGCTGTTTGTCCATCATCTCTTTGCTTAGCGGTCTCCCCGACGCAAACAATAGGAATAACACCCTCCTCAAGCAAGGCCTCGGCCTTACGTCTAATATCCGCGTCCGTTTCATCGTGGTTTGCTCTACGTTCCGAATGCCCAATAATGACGTACTTACAACCCAGCTCTGAAAGTAAAACCGGACTAACGTCTCCGGTGAAAGGGCCATTTAGTTGCCAATGACAGTCCTGGGCACCTACAAAGATAGAGGTCTCCCCAACAGCCGAAATCACTGCATCAATAAGAGGAGCTTGTGGACAAATCACAATATCCTGCGAAACATGGGGAACAGACAAAACTTGCTCAGCAAGTTTATGGCAAAAGGCAACAGCCGGTTCACGCAAGAGATTCATTTTCCAATTAGCAACTATCAGGTAACGGTTCATTTGGTGCCCCGGTGATACCAAAAACGGACAGAATCTAATATCGGTAGGTGACTTCAGAAGCAACCTTGCTACCATAGCCGCAAGCGCTTTTCTACCGTCGGAGTAGCTTAACCCCAGATTGCCTTTGGTGGAGTTGGAAAGCGCCCTTGCAGCGCCCATGGCGCCCTTTTATGATCCGGCCCCAGCAATTAAACGAGCTGCGGCTAAGTGCTAATGTGCGAGTGAAAGGAAACTAGCAATGATTCAGGGAATGACTCGAGCTGTAAAAGAAAGCTGGCTGCTGAAGGGATTCCTCGGCCTGGTTATGATGAGTTTTGGCATTTGGGGCGTCGGTGACGCTATACGCCCACCTATTGACCCGAATGTTGTCTTACAGGTAGAGGACTTCGACATCAGAACCGAAGAGTTGCAGCGCCGTTTTCTGGCAGAGGTGAGGCAGGTGCAGGAGTCACTCGGACCACAATTCACCGGAAAACAAGCGGTGGAATTGGGTATCCTGGACCAAATCCAACAACAACTGATCCATTGGGCAACCGCTAACGTAGCAGTAACAGATTGGGGCATTATCATGCCTCCGGAGATCGTGCGCGACATGATTCAGCGGGAACCTGCCTTCCACGATCAAACCGGGCAGTTTAACCAGAGTTACTACTATGAAACGTTAAGCGCTAATCAATTATCTGAAGGCCAATTCTTTTCCCTATTCACGTCTGACCTTAAGCAAAAGATGCTGTTTTCTTCCGTAACCGCAAACGCGGGCGTCCCGTTGGCTCTAGTTGATGGTCTCTTGGACTACAGAACAGAAACAAGGATAGCGGACAGTTTGCTAATTAATACAAATACAATCGACGTATCTGCGACACCAAACGAAAACGAATTGAAGGAAGCATACGAAAGCAATATCGTGGCCTATACCTCCCCAGAGTACAGGAAAGTAACGGCTGTCGCACTGCTACCTGATGATATGGTGGATGCTGGGAGTATTTCCGAGGATGAGCAGCGAAGGTACTACGAGGAAAACCGCCATCTATACGAAATCCAGGAGAAACGAAAGGTTTCGCAGATTGTATTTGATACGAGACAAGATGCTGAAAGAGTTTATGAGGTGGTTATTACCGGAAAGACACTTTCAGAAGCGGCACTAGAAACTGGGGCCAACTCACCAGTAGATATGGGAGAAATAACGGTAGACGATTTGATCGGAATTCCACGGGATGCAGTCTTCGGCGTAGGGCTTAACGGTGTCGCCCCCCCCACTGAGAGCGATTTCGGATGGCACCTATTCGAAGTACAGGCAATACAACGGGGGGCTATACAAATCTTTGAAGCAGTCAAGGAAAACATCCTGTCGGCCCTAATCGAGGAGCAAGCCATAGATTTGCTTTATGAGGCGTCTATCTTCCTTGAGGACGAGCTCGCTGCCGGCACACCGTTAAAAGAAATTTCGGACGCTCTAGGAGCTCATTACATCGCTTTTGCAGCTATTGATCGCGAGGGAAAGGATCCTGCAGGTCTGACCCCGCCGGGCTACCTTGATAAGGATCGGTTCTTACTCACAGCATTCAACACTGACGAAGGCCAAGATAGTGCCTTAATAGAACTCGAGAGCGGCGGCTATTACACACTAAGAGTCGAAGAGCTTACATTGCCAACGCCAAAGCCCTTCGCGACGGTTAGACCGGAAGTTGTTCTCCATTGGCAGCAGTTAGAACGAGATCGTATCGCCGAAAACTTGGCGATCGCACTGACTTCAGAAATCGAGGTTTCTAATAACTTGTCAGAAGTGGCCGCGCTAGATGATCGAGTCACCCATGCCCAGCTGGGGCCAGTCAACCGGTTTGGTGAGAGTCTTCAACTTGACTATATTATTGATACAGACCTGATTAGCCAGGATGTATTGGAAAGACTTTTTAATGCCAACCCGGGAGAGAGTTTTTCCGCCCCAGTCGAAACCGGCTACGTAGTTGCAAGGCTC